>OGIU01000016.1_pt1 | contig 129286 bp, 112 predicted proteins | sample 1571791 | NCBI WGS metagenome assembly OGIU01 (sample SAMEA2582104, study PRJEB24529) | metagenome | biome: Human gut stool | place: China | collected 2011
TAGAGTAGCTGACTACGGATCAGCCGGTTACAGGTTTGAATCCTGTCGCGGTCACCGAGAGGTTGCATCACAGATGCAGCCTTTTTTTATTGGTATCAGGCAATATATTTGTACCACGGGAATTGTGCGGTCGATTGAGCCGAATCGTGCGGTCGTTGTGGGGTGATCGTGCGGTCGATAAAGCTGCATCGTCTGCACGATTCTGGCGAAATGTCTGCACGTTTGCAACGAAGGGTTTTTATAAAAGAATTCGGGCTTTTCTGCAAAACGTTTCGGCGTTTTAAGTAAAAGGCTTCGGCGTTTTTATTCAATCAGCAGAATAGGTGTAAAAGAGAATCTTTCTGACGCTTTTTACGGACGGATACTTAGTCCGGAATTCTTCGGTCAGATCCATTTCCCATGCGCCATGCACAGGTCCCAGTGCACGGCTTTTCCGGATATTTTCCGGAAGCAGGAAGTCTTCGGAACGAGACAGGTATAATTCGTTGCCTTCCGGAGAAATAACGGTAACTCCTTCCGGGGTCCAGGTGAATCTCGTACCTTCATCAGTAAGGGCTGAATTACCGGAATAAATCTGGCAGGATCCTCCTTCTGAAGTGTCAAAAAGCAACTGAAGACGGGCATCACGCCATGTTTCGGAGACAGCGAGTTCTTCTTCGATGCAGGTGCGCAGTTCTTCATTGTCAGCCGTCACCTGATAGCCCACCTCATAAAGCCAGATATTGCGCAGATAAGGTTCGACACTGATGCGGATCTCAGATGCATTGTGCGCGTCATCCATGACTGTAAGTGTAGCCTGTCCGCTTTTGAGAGCATAGAAACGCATGTAACGGTTTTCTACCATTTCTACCTGAACGGTTTCTTCATCGCTGGAGAAAACGTCGTACTTTCCCACTCCTCCGTATACATTGATGGTGCCTCCGTGAAGAACAGTGCATCTCAGGCTGCCCTCCTGAACTGGAACTTCGCCTACGATATCAAGGTTTTGGAACAATTCGATGCCTGCTTCCTCTTTGCATGAGAAAGTGAGCACGGAAAGAACAACCGGGAAAAGGATGGACAGGATGTATTTATAGAGATTCATAAGTATCAGGTTATTAGTATTAATTTACTTATGCGAAGTAAACAAAAAATAAGGACATTTCATAATAAAAATAAAAGGATTAAGAGATTATTTTGCATTTATTAACTTCCTCTGAAAACTTTGTTGATTCATATAGGAACTGGAGAAACAGATTTCAGGAGGGTATAAATTAGGACCAATTATTATACATGCTCAGTGTCATATTGACATTTATAAGAGTCCATTGAGGGATCTATACCAAGTCTTTCATTTTTGAGGTATCAAAGGCTTTTCTGAAAATAATTTTAAAGCGGTAGAAATAAACTGAAGAAAATGGAGATTCAGGCAGGATGAAATAAAGGAGAAAGGGAGAAGATGGTATGTCGGCATCTTCTCCCTTTCTCCTTGCGGCTTTGCAGGAATTTCTAGTATTTGATTTTCAATTCGTCCAGAATCTTGCGCATCTCTTCGTAGGTAGTGATGCGGGTGGGCACCAGCGGCAGACGCAGGCGGTTCTTGATCATGCCCATCATGTTCAGCATGGCTTTCACTCCTGCCGGGTTACCGTCAACGAAAAGCAGCTTGAACAGCTCGGTAAACTTGTGGTGGATGGTCAGGGCGCTTGCGTAGTCTCCGGCCAGAGCCAGACGTGTCATGCGACTGAATTCACGCGGAAAGGCATTCCCGATTACAGAGATGACTCCCACAGCTCCCAGAGTGATCAGGGGGAATGTGATTCCGTCGTCACCGGAAATGACATCAAAGTTTTCAGGCTTGTTTTTGATGATGTCATCCATCTGGGTGATGTTTCCGGAAGCTTCCTTGATGGCAACGATGTTGTCGAAGTCACGTGCCAGGCGAAGGGTGGTTTCGGCCGTCATGTTCACTCCCGTACGTCCGGGAACGTTGTAGAGCACAACAGGAAGGTCTGTAGCCTTGGCAATGGCCTTGTAGTGCTGATAAATTCCTTCCTGGGAAGGTTTATTGTAGTAAGGAACGGCTACCAATACGGCATCCACTCCCGTAAAATCATCGTTCTTCAGCGTGTCGACTACGGTTTGCGTGCAGTTACTGCTGATTCCCAGCAGGATGGGAATTCGTCCGTTGACACGTTCGACAACCGTTTCCTTGATTTTTTTCTTTTCTTCGGCAGTCAGGGTCGGTGTTTCGGCTGTCGTTCCCAGTACGCACAGAAAGTCTGTCCCGTTCTGTACCTGGTATTCGACCAGTCTCATCAGCGACTCATAATCTACGCTTCCGTCTTCATTGAAGGGAGTGATCAGTGCGACTCCCATTCCTCTTAGCTTTCTTTGTATCATAAATGAATTATAAACGCATTCTAACAATGCACAAAAATACGAATATTTTCTATTAAAATGAAATGTCCGGCATTTTTTTCCGTGCAATCCGTAAGGCTTGTGCCTGATTAGTCAATCATTTTTAAAAATTCTTCTTCGTTCACGATGCGGATGCCCAGTTTCTCTGCTTTTTCCAGTTTGCTGGGACCCATGTTTTCTCCGGCCAGGATGAAGCTGGTTTTCTTGGAGATGCTGCCCACATTTTTGCCTCCGTGTTTCTCGATCAGTTCTTTGTATTCGTCGCGGGAATGGCGGGCAAAGACGCCGCTGATGACGATGGACTGGCCCTGCAGTTTGTCAGTGTGGTCGGACAGATCCTTTTCTCCGGCAGCCAGTTGCAGGCCGGCCTGTTGCAGGCGTTCGATCAGGGAACGGTTTTTCTCGTCGGAGAAATACAGCCGGATGCTTTGGGCTATCTTCTCTCCGATTTCGTCCACATGGATCAGATCATCAAGTGTGGCTTGTGCGAGGGCATCAATGGAAGTAAAGGCTTTGGCAACTTTCTTGGCGACGGTTTCTCCCACAAAACGGATGCCCAGGGCGAAGAGTACTCTTTCGTAGGGTACTTCCGTTGACTTCCGGATTCCCTGAATGATATTTTCAGCCGATTTGTCTCCCATCCGTTCCAGGCGACAGATGTCTTCCTTGCGCAAGGTGTAAAGATCGGCTACATCGTGAATCAGGCCTTCCTGATAGAACTGGTCGACGGTTTCAGGGCCCAGTCCTTCGATGTTCATGGCACGCCGGCTGATAAAGTGTTCGATCTTTCCTTTGATCTGCGGAGGACATCCTGTTTCATTGGGACAGTAGTGGGCTGCTTCGTCTTCATAGCGTACCAGCTTGCTTCCGCATTCTGGACAATGAGTGATGAAGGTCACCTTTTCACTTCCGGCCGGACGTGAAGCCAGATCCACCCCGGTAATTTTCGGAATGATTTCCCCGCCTTTTTCTACATAGACGTTGTCGCCCAGGTGCAGGTCGAGCGAGGCAATGATATCCGCGTTATGGAGTGAAGCCCGGCGTACGACGGTTCCTGACAGCTGTACCGGTTCCAGATTGGCTACGGGGGTGACAGCTCCGGTGCGTCCCACCTGATAGGTGACCTTCAGCAGACGGGTCAGTGCCTGTTCGGCCTGAAACTTATAGGCGATGGCCCAGCGTGGAGACTTGGCCGTGTAGCCCAGATTACGCTGCTGGCGGAGGGAGTTTACTTTCAGGACAATCCCGTCGGTGGCTACAGGCAGGTTCTTGCGTTCCACATCCCAGTACTTGATGAAATCGAAAATTTCTTGCAGGGAATGTACCTTACGGGTGATTTTTGAAATCTTGAATCCCCATTTTTCGGCTTCCTGCAGATTCTCATAGTGTCCGTCGCAAGGCAGGTTGTCTCCCAGCAAGTAGTAGAGATACGCATCCAGTCTGCGTGCGGCTACAACAGCCGAGTTCTGTGACTTCAGGGTTCCTGAAGCGGCATTTCTCGGGTTGGCAAAGAGAGGTTCCTCGCGCAGCTCCCGTTCCCGGTTCAGTTCTTCAAAGACGGTCCAGGGCATCAGGATCTCTCCGCGGATCTCGAAACTTTTCGGATAACCGGTTCCATGAAGCACCAGCGGAATGCTGCGGATGGTCTTTACATTGTCTGTAACGTCGTCACCGCGCACTCCGTCGCCCCGGGTTACGGCACGGATCAGCCGGCCGTCTTCGTAGGTCAGCGAAATGGAGGTCCCGTCGAATTTCATTTCACAGCAGATCTCGAAGTCTTCATTCAGCGACTTGCGGACACGTTCGTAGAATTCGGTCACTTCGGCTTCGGAATAAGTATTGCCCAGCGAAAGCATCGGATATTTGTGCTCCACCTGGACAAAGTCCTTGTTGATGTCGCTGCCCACGCGCATGCTCGGCGAAGTGGGATCGAAATGTTCCGGATGCTGGGCTTCCAGATCCTGCAGTTCCCGCATCAGCTTGTCGAACTCCTGATCGGAGATGACGGGCGCATTCAGTATATAGTAGTTGTGGTTATGGCGATGTAATTCTTCTCGCAGCTGGTCTATTCTTTCTGTTTCGGTCATGATATTCAAAAATGAGTTTCCTGCAAAAATAGCAAAAATGTGTGGGAGGGCGATGTGGGTAAGGCAGAATATTCGTACTTTTGCAAAAAATAACAAGCCAGTATGAGAATAGATATTATAACCGTTTTGCCGGAAATGATCGAGGGATTTTTCAATTATTCCATCATGAGCCGTGCACAGAAAAAAGGGATTGCAGAGTTTCACATTCATAACCTGCGCGACTATGCTTACGACCGTTATCGGAAGGTGGATGATTACCCCTTCGGAGGATGTGCGGGAATGGTAATGAAAATTGAACCCATTGACCGCTGTATCTCGGCACTGAAAGCCGAACGGCACTATGACGAGGTGATCTTTACGACTCCCGACGGGGAGCAGTTTAACCAGAAGATGGCGAATACGCTTTCCATGAGTCAGAACCTGATTATCCTCTGCGGTCATTTCAAGGGGATCGACTATCGTATCCGGGAACATTTCATCACGAAAGAGATCAGTATCGGTGACTATGTACTGACCGGCGGAGAGCTGGCAGCTGCTGTGATTGCTGACTCGATCGTCCGTATCATTCCGGGAGTGATCTCTGATGAGCAGTCGGCTTTGTCAGATTCTTTCCAGGACAATCTGCTGGCTCCTCCGGTTTATACGCGCCCGGCAGAATACAACGGATGGAAGGTGCCTGATGTGCTTTTGTCCGGCCATGAAGCGAAGATCCGGGAGTGGGAATTCCAGCAGTCTCTGGAACGGACGCAGCGTCTCCGCCCCGATTTGCTGGAAGGAAAATAATTGACAATACGGATTCCCGGAGGTTCCGGAAAGATCGGATGACTCTTTCTCCCTCCGGAAAAAAGTTCACCGGCATACCGGTTGTCCCGAAAAAGGAGCAACGGTATGCCGGTGATTTTATGTTCGGCCTGATGTAAAGATAATTCTTAATGGATTACACTTCCAGTGCACCGATAATGTCGCGTACGGAACTGTATCCGTGACAGTCCAGATAGTCGTTGATACCTTCTGCCACTTTCACGGTAATAGCCGGATCGATGAAGTTGGCCGTTCCGATCTGGATGGCACTGGCGCCGGCCAGCAGGAACTCTACGGCATCTTTCCAGTTCATGATTCCTCCCAGTCCGATTACCGGAATCTGTACGGCTTTGGCTACCTGCCATACCATGCGCAGGGCAATCGGTTTTACAGCAGCCCCGCTCATCCCGCCGGTGACGGTGGAGAGGATGGGCTTGCGTTTTTCGGCATCAATGGCCATACCCAGCAAGGTGTTGATCAGTGAAACGCTGTCAGCTCCGGCTCCTTCAGCTGCCCGTGCGATTTCCGTGATGTCGGTTACGTTGGGTGACAGTTTTACGATCAGAGTCTTGTGGTACACCTTACGCACGGCGCTGACTACTTCGGCTGCTCCCTTGGCTGTGACTCCGAATGCCATACCTCCCTGTTTTACATTCGGACATGAGATATTCAGTTCAATGGCAGGAATATGGTCCAGCTCGTTGATGATGCTGGCAGTTTCGGCATAGTCTTCCACTTGTGAACCGGATACGTTTACAATCATATTGGTCCGGATATCTTTGATTTGCGGGTAAATGTGGTCTACAAAGTAGTGTACACCCTTATTCTGCAATCCTACGGCGTTCAGCATTCCCATAGGAGTTTCTGCCATACGGGGATAAGGATTTCCCTCGCGGTGATGCAGGGTTGTGCCTTTTACAATGATACCGCCGATCTTTTCCAGATCTACAAAGTCCTGGAATTCCAGTCCGTATCCGAATGTACCTGATGCGGTCATCACCGGATTAGACATTTCCAATTTACCGATGTTTATACTTAAATCTGCCATAATAATTTCTTGATATTAAAAACCGGACCTTCTTTACATGCACACACATGACCTTCGTCTGTCTTTTCCACGCAGCAGAGGCAAGCTCCTACACCACAGGCCATTGTATTCTCCAGAGAGACTTCGCATTCAATGTTGTGTGCCTTGGCATATTTGGCCACAGCCATCATCATCGGCTTGGGACCGCAGGTATAAATCATGTCAAACTGGTTGTTGGCCAGTACGCTGTGCATGGTTACATAACCTTTTTCGCCCATGCTTCCGTCTTCTGTTGTGGTGTGAACCTCTCCGAAAGCAGCAAACTGGTCTAACTGCAACAGATCGTTCTTGGAGCGTGCACCCAGCAGGAATGTAGGCTTGCAGCCTGCCTTGAGCAAGGCTTCGCCCAGATAAAGCATCGGTGCTGTACCTACGCCACCTCCGATAAGCAGTACTTTCTTTTCCGGTGATTCCGGCATGGAGAAACCGTTGCCCAAAGGCAGTACGACATTGACCGTATCGCCTTTTTGTACGGTAGCCAGTTTCCGGGTTCCGTCGCCGACCAGCTGTACAAGGAACCATACTTCATTGGTCTTTCTGTCTACATAGTTAATAGAGATGGGACGTCTCAGGAAGGTTGTAGGCGAGCCGTCCACGCGGATCTCCGCAAATTGTCCCGGAAGCATTTCGGGAAGCGGATCTGATTGAGTTAACTTGATCAGAACATAGTTCGCATGCAAGCGAATGTTCTCTGTGACCGTTAAATCTAATACGTATTTTTTCATAAAAGTTAGGGTAAATTCATTCTCCTTGCAAAGATAACGAATTTACCCTAAAATACCGGCAAAAGCTGGCCGAGGTTTATGACACCGGATTATTTTTCCGGTTTGAACACTTCATATGTCCCATTATCGAAAAAAATTCTTATTTCGGTAATTTTCGGATGAGGCTTTTCGATGTACTTAACTTCCTCTCTTACAATTTCTTTAGGTACATAAACCGGACTTCCTGATGGGTTTTCCTTGCGAAAATCTGCGCCGGCCGGATCTTCGGTCGGAATTTCTCGATTCTCAGGCGTCTGAGTGAACAGATCGACATGACTGATTGGGGAAGTTGTCTCTTCCATTTCTCCGTCACCATACAAAAGCCAGTTTAAGTTTATATATGGACATGCTTTATGGATACGCATAACTACCTCAAGGCTAGGTTTGTTGCGTCCGCTGAATATGTGGGACAAGGATGAGGTGGAAATGCCCAGTTTCTCGGCAAACTCTACATTGGAGAGGCCTTCTTTCTGCATGATTTGAAGAATTCGATCTTTCATTTACAAATGGATTTATGTGTTACAAAGGTAAGAATTACTTTTCACAAAAGCAAATTTACATATCTATTTGTTTATAATTACAAATGGAATAGATCTTATACATCTGTATTTATGTAGGATGAATACAATTGTAAAAGGCTTCTTGTATGCTTCTCTAATAACTTTAATTATTAGATATAAAATATTGGTTTATAGCGGTATCTGTCTAGATATGTTGTTATTTCCATCTGTATGTGACGCAATAGGTGTCTGTAAAGTGTTTTAGTTAAAGCTGACTTTTGCTATATTTTACTTAATTGTACTGGTTATCTGTTGTTTATAAGTAAAAAATGTCGGTCTATAAATATGCATGTACAATTATATTTGTAACGTTTAAACTTGTAAATATGATCTTTCTACCTGTAATACAGTACTTTTACTTTTGTAATATCAATTAGAAAAATAAACATTCCTCCCCTATTACATTTGTAATATTCCATTTGTAATAACTGATGTTTTACAATTAGATAGAATTCTCTATAAAAAGACTGAGATGGTTTTTACTCATGTGATTTATGCAGGTTCTCTTCTGCTCTTGCGTACATCTGTTTATCCTGATGACTCTTCACCTTATCGGGAGAAAAAGAAAAATCACTGAGATTTTAAAATTTGCAGCCAACCGAAGAGTCGTGCACGATTTTTAAAATCTCAGTGATTTGAGAAGTATCCTGTTTTCCGGAGGAACAGACGGGACCTGGAGGATTTAATGAAGGATAAAGTAGACCAGTTCACGCAAGAGTTCTCCGTCCGGAGTGGACGGATTGTCTATGCCTTTAGACTTCGCATCACAGGTGCGGATGGCTCCGATAATCTGCATTACTTTGACCCCTGTATATTTGCGCATGCCTGCCATGTAGTCTTTGGCCTGCCAGGGTGAGCGAAGTCCCAGCTGACTGGCAATTCCCTGGTCGGATTTGTCGGGTGCATAGTAAGCCAGCATCAGGTTGGAAAAGAAATTAAAGAGTATGGCCAGCGTGACCTGCAAAGGGTTATTCTTGGGATTATCTTCAAAATATTTTACTATCTGATTTGCCTTGAACACATCCTTTTCAATCAGGGCATTCCTTAATTCGAAATTGTTATAATCTTTACTGATGCCGATGTTCCGTTCAATCTGTTCGGCTGTAATCCGTTTTTGTCCGGCCGGAAGAGTGATAATTAATTTTTCCAATTCACCTGCCATCCGGTTCAAATCTGTTCCGACAAATTCGGCCATCATCTCTGATGCCTTCGGTTCAATTTCCACCTGTTTGCGCTTCAGATAGGATGAAATAAATCCGGGCAGCTGCGTATCTTTCAGCTTCTTGGATTCAAATAATACTCCGGCTTTTTCCAGTTCGGCTGTAATCTTTTTTCGCCGGTCCAGAGTCCCGTGTTTGTAGCACATCACTAAGATGGTTGAGCTCATCGGCTTCTGCAGGTAGTGAATCAGCTCATCCAGATTCTTAAGATTCTGGGCTTCCCTGACGATGACAACCTGGTATTTCGACATCATCGGATAGCGTCTGGCAGCATTGATAATCGATACGATATCGGTATCTGATCCGTACAGAAGCGTCAGATTAAACTCTTTTTCTGTTTCTGTCAGGACGGTATCCATGATGTAATCAGAGATCCGGTCGATGTAATAATCTTCTTCTCCCATCAGGAAATAGACGGGAGAATAGATCTTGTTTTTCAGGTTGCGGGCTATCTCTTCGTATGTAGTTTCTTTCGCCATAATGGTAAAATTACCAGTCAAATTTCAAGTGTTTAACGGTCTTCTTTTCATCAATGATCATACGCAGGGCATCGATACCGATCTCTACGTGTTCGTGTACAAAACGCTGGGTGACCATGGTATCACTCTGCTCTGTCTTTACACCTTCCGGAATCATGGGCTGGTCGGAAACCAGCAGTAAGGCTCCTGTCGGGATATGGTTGGCAAAGCCGGTAGTAAATAAGGTAGCGGTTTCCATATCGACTGCCATGGCTCTTGTCTTGAGCAGGTATTTCTTGAACTCCTCGTCGTGTTCCCAGATGCGCCGGTTGGTTGTATAGACGGTTCCTGTCCAGTAGTCGCGGGAGTGGTCACGGATGGATGACGACACGGCTCTCTGCAACATAAAAGCCGGCAAGGCAGGGACCTCAGGCGGATAGTAATCATTGGAAGTTCCTTCTCCACGGATGGCTGCAATGGGCAGGATCAGATCACCGATCTGGTTTTTTCTGTCAATTCCCCCGCATTTGCCCAGGAACAGACATGCCTTGGGATGTATGGCACTCAGCAGGTCCATGATGATGGCTGCATTGGGGCTTCCCATACCGAAATTGATGATGGTGATTCCTTCTGCGTGTGCAGAAGTCATGTTGGCGTCACGTCCCAGAATAGGCACATTGAACCGTTCTGCAAAAATCTCGACATATTTGTTGAAGTTCGTCAGCAGGATATATTCGCCGAAGTCTTCCAGTTTCCGTTTGGTGTAACGAGGCAGCCAGTTGGCTACGATTTCTTCTTTTGTTTTCATAAGATTCCAGAATTTGTGTTGCTAAATAGGAATATATCAGAAATGCTTCCGGGAAGAAACAACTTTCTGTAAACGCAAATGTACAATAATAATGCAGACAGCAAAAGGAAAGTTGACATTTTCTCATGCAGGAAGTCTCCGGATTGTGGAAAGTATTCAGGCTTTTATGCACTTTTGAGAAAATGAAGTATCTTTGCGTTGTGATAGAAAAACGCCTATGTTTGCATTGAACCTGCCTGCTTTTGATGCCAGAATTACCCAGCGGAACGGTAAAAACGTGATATTTGATGTGATCCGCCGCCGTTATGTTGCCCTGACCCCGGAGGAATGGGTACGCCAGCACTTTACCCATTTTCTGCTGAAAGAAAAAGGATATCCTCAGGGGTTGCTGGCCAATGAAGTGCAGATCAATCTGAACGGTACCCGCAAACGTTGTGATACGGTGTTGTATAACCGTGATCTGACGGCCCGGATGATTGTGGAATACAAGGCTCCTACCGTAGAGATTACTCAGGCTGTATTTGATCAGATTACCCGCTATAACATGGTGCTTAAGGTGGATTATCTGATTGTCAGCAACGGACTGAATCATTACTGTTGCCGGATGGACTATGCGAACCAGACCTATGTTTTTCTTCCGGGAATCCCTCATTATACAGAACTGTGAACCTCTTGTCTGATATGGACAGAGGTATGTAATTCGTAACCAGAATATGAAAAAGGAAGTTACCATAAAAGATATAGCAAAGGAATTGGGAATACACCATGCTACGGTTTCGCGTGCATTGCAGGGAAGCACAAAGGTCAATGAGAATACCAGGAACATGATCCTGCAGGCAGCCAGGGAAATGGGATATACTCCCAATATTTTAGCCCAGAACTTCCGGAACGGAAAAACGAAAGTCATATCTTTCATCATACCTGATCTGAAGCATCATTTCTTTTCCAGAATCATTTCGATGATTACTGAAATGGCACGGGAAAAAGGGTTCATGATCATGATCTTCCAGTCGAATGACGATCCCAACGTCGAGAAAGATATCATAAATTCCCTGGTCAGCCTGCGTGTTGCAGGAGTGGCTGCCTCCGTTGGTCTGAGGACATCCTCTACCGGGCATTTTGACAGGTTGACCGAAGAGAACATTCCGCTGGTTTATTTCGATCGTGTTCCGAAGGAGACTGTCTGCTCTACGATTGTGCTGGATAACGGAAAGGCAATGAAGCAGGTGGTAGACAGGCTGGTAGAACTGGGGAAAAAGAAAATTGCATATATATCGTATGACGGATATACTCAGATATTTGAAGACCGGTTGAAGGCTTACTTTCAGTCTGTCCGTGAGGCAGGACTTTCTTATGAGAAATGTGTTCCTGCCGGACAGATATTTATAGCCGACGGTTATAAATCGGCTTCTATTCTATTCAGTTCCTCCGAAAGACCGGATGCGATTGTCTGCATAAATGATGAGGTCGCCATTGGGGTTATCAAATATCTGAAAGAGCATGGCGTTTCTGTTCCGGATGAGGTTGCTGTCGTGGGATTTGATGACAATCCCATGGGACTTGTATGCGATCCGGAACTGACAACCTTATCCCCTTCAATAGATCTTCTGTCGGAATCGTTGCTGAATCTGTTGCTGCGTGAAATCGAATCCGGAGAAAATATCAAGGAAGATATCGTATTGCCTCTGGAATTGCAGGAAAGAGGAAGTATATAATCCAAAGTGCTTAATTCTTATTTTATATTTTGCAAATATGAAAAATATGTCTACTTTTGTAATGCACACGTGTGCACAACTAAGAGAAAAAGGATAGAATAAATTCTTTGTAACTTATAATCAACTAATTAAATAAAACACCATGAAAAAAACGATTTTAACAGGTGCCATGCTTGCCTTATCAAGCTTTTGCTGGGGAACGGACATTCATTCCGATAATTTTAAGGAGTTATGTAACATTTATGCTGCTGCAACTCGTGCACTCAATGAGATGCATTCAGCTGCCGACTGGGAACAAACCCAGAAAGTGCTGGCTGAATTGCAGAAGAAATGTCAGAATGATCCTTCCCTGCAAGCTGTATTGCAATTAACCTATCCTACTTGTCCGAAAGAACTGAAAGACAGCTATGAAGGTGCCCTGAAGGAGCAGCTCGAAATGAAGGATGCTGTCAAGCGCCTGTCTATGGCAGGAACTTTACAGGCTGAAAACATATCTACTACTATCAATGGTTTTGTAAAGGCTGTCTATCTGCAGGAACTGGTATACGATGAGCGCAGAGGCAATGAAGGAGCTCCGTATGAGACAAAGGAGCAGCGGGATGCCCGAATGAAATGGTGGAGAGACGGCAAGTTCGGTATGTTTATCCATTATGGTCTTTATTCAGGGCTTGCAGGAGAATTCCAGGGGAAAAAATATGAAGGATGTGTGGAATGGATTCAGATGCAGTCTGGCGCTGATTTTGATACTTATAAGAAAGAAGCTCTTCCCCGCTTCAATCCACAGAGCGGTATGGCTGAACAATGGGTCAAACTGGCCAAGGAAGCAGGCTGTACCTACACTGTACTGACAAGCAGACATCACGAGGGATTCAATATGTTCAATACTCCCGAATATGATTTTAATGTGGTGAATCTGAAAGGAATTGATATCGCCAGGGAGTATTCCGAGGCATGTAAGAAGTATGACATGAAGGCCGGTTATTATGTGTCTCTGCTGGACTGGAATCATCCGGATTATGATCCCAGCGGATCGGGTATCTCCTATCCTGCCGGAAACTATGAAGCCGAGAAACAGGGAAAACGTCATTTCGGTAACCACGAAAAATACAAAGAATACTTGTTCACGATCTTCAATGAATTGATCAACCAGTATAAGGTAGATCTGGTATGGTGGGATTTCAGCCAGCCTAAATTTCAGGGAGACTATGCGTGGGGAGCTACCCGTCTGATGAAAGCCTTGTTTGACAAATACCCCAAAGCTATTCAGAATAACCGTCTTTATCATTCGGACAATCACCTGAGTGAAGGAGGCATCAAGGTGACTCCAACCTGGAAGGGGGACTACTCTACTGCAGAACATCATATCCCTGCTAATGGAATTGATGGAGACTGGGAAGCATGTCAGACGCTGAACGGAACATGGGGATATTCTGCGGATAACCAGAAATGGAAAACCTCTGAGGAGCTGATACATGAATTGGTTGATGTGGTCAGCCGGGGAGGAAACTTCCTGTTGAATATCGGTCCCAAGAGTGACGGATCAATACCTGAAGAGAGCATCAGACTCTTTAAGGAAATCGGTAAATGGATGAAAACCAATGGAGAAGCCATCTATGGAACTCGCGCAAATCCTTTTGATAAAGAATTTGAATGGGGACGGATTACCCGCAAAGGAGATGACAGACTGTACCTTATTATGTATGGCAAACCGGAAAGTGGAAAAATTGAACTGCCCTGTACCTTTGACAAAGGCAAGGTTAAGGCAAGTATGCTTCATGGCAACAAAGCAGTAAAGGTGGAACAGGATGCCGAACGTAATATGTGCGTCATAGATGTCAGTTCAGTCCAGTTCAACGAACCTGCTACGGTCGTGGAATTACAGGGTAAATGGAGCCTGTAATCCTTCGTTAATCGTTGAAAAGTTTCCGTTAGTCTATTCTATTTTTCAGTTTGAAGTGGAGATTCTACTTTTGTTGTGTATTAATAAAAGAAGATTTGCACATGAAACGAAAAATGAAGTATGCCTTGCTCTGCATGGGTATGATGTTATTCTCCATGCAGGGTATGGCTCAGTCTGAAGGAAGTGCCGGACCCGAACCGAAGAAAGAGCACTTCCGTGAAATTCCCAATCCGGAAAAGACGGCCAGAAAAGAAGCAGAACATCTTAAAAAAGAACTGGATCTGACGGAAAAACAGTACAAAAAAGTCTATAAGTTGCTCTTGAAAGAGCAGCGGGAATTGTTTGAGAACCGTTTCCAACGTCCTGAAATGCCGGGAAGAGGTCCTCGTCCTCACGATGGAGGAATGCCGCCTATGGGAGGTCCGCGTCCTGAAGGAGAAGGAATGAGAGGCATGCCAATGGGTGCAGGCCCGAAGGAAAAACAGGAAGATCTTCAGAAACGTATCGAGAAAAAGAACAAGAAAATGAAGAAGATTCTGACGGAAGCCCAGTATGATCAGTGGTTGGGAATGAAGCAGAAACCACTCCCCGAGCCTCCTAAACCTGAAGAGGTTCCTTCAGAGGAAAAATGATTTCCCAGATAGCGTCCGGGAGATAAAAAATTCCCCGTGTAGTCCGGAATATCCGGAAGACACGGGGAATTTCTTTCTAAAGGATCGAGCTTGAGAACAAGCAATGATTATTTAGTTTTGATCTTTGTTTCCAGTTGCTTTTCAGCGACTACGCCTGCCAGTTCCGGGTCGATCATGATTCGTCCGCAATATTCGCATACGATAATTTTCTTGCGCATACGGATATCCAGCTGTTTCTGAGGCGGAATCTTGTTGAAGCAACCACCACAGGCATCACGCTGTACATAAGTGATACCCAGACCATTTCTGGAATTCTTACGGATACGCTTGAAAGCCTGCAACAGACGCGGTTCGATCATTGTTTCCAGGTTTTTGGCTTTTTCTCTCAGCTTTTCTTCTTCCTGTTTGGTCTCAGAGATGATTTCGTCCAGTTCGTTTTTCTTGATTTCCAGGTCTTTCTGGCGTTCTTCCAGAGTCTGGTTGCTCTTTTCGATTTCTTCTTCCTTAGCTTTGATAGAAGCTGTGTATTCGCGGATACGTTTTTCGCACAGTTCTACTTCCAGGCTCTGGAATTCAATTTCTTTGGTCAGCACGTCGTATTCGCGGTTGTTGCGTACGTTATCCTGCTGGTTCTTATATTTTTCGATAGAAGCTTTGGCAGTTTCGATTTCGATCTTTTTGCTGGCTACTGAGGACTTCAGTTCTTCAATTTCGCCTTTGATTTTTTCGATACGGGTACTCAAACCGGTAACTTCGTCTTCCAAATCCTGCACTTCCAGAGGCAACTCCCCTCTCAGTGTCTTGATTTTGTCGATTTCAGACAACATGGTCTGCAATTGATACAAAGTTTTCAGCTTCTGTTCTACGCTCATTTCCGTAGGATCTTTCTTTGCTTCTTTTGCCATAATCTTACAAATATTTAATGGGATTTGTATTGACACGGGTCATCTGTACTTCCAGTGCCGGAAACATTTCCCTTAGGATTGAATAAAATATTTCTTTTGTATATTGTTCACTTTCATAATGTCCTATCTCCGCAATCAGGATGCTGTGCTCATAACTGAAATAATCGTGGTATTTCACTTCACCGGTGATGAACACATCTGCCCGTTGGCTGACCGCTTTCGGCAGGAGAAAAGCGCCGGCTCCTCCACATAGGGCCACCGTCTGGATCAGTCGTCCGTTGAGGCGGGAATGTTTCACACATCCTACTTCGAATGTCTTCTTGATCCGTTTCAGGAAATCGGTTTCTGTTTCCGGCTCTTTCAGTTCTCCGATGATTCCGGACCCTACCTGATTCCACGTATTGGCCAGAGGATAAAAGTCATAGGCCGGTTCTTCGTAAGGATGAACAGCCAGCAGGGCTTTCGTGACAGCACTTCGCAGATAGGCAGGCAGGATTGTTTCAATCCGGGTTTCAGGTTCCTTGTGAAGTTCACCGATCTTGCCGCAATAGGGATGTGTTCCCTCCTGTGCTCTGAAAGTCCCTTCCCCTTCCACATTGTAGCTGCATGCATCATAGTTGCCGATACATCCGCAACCGGCTTCGAAAAGAGCCTGACGGACAATGCCGGCCATTTTTGCCGGTACGAAAGTGACCAGCTTGAGCAATGCGTTTTCTTTCGGGTCGAGGATACGGATGTTCTGCAGTCCGATCTTTTCGGCTATCTTGTAGTTTACTCCCTGAGGAGCGTTGTCCAGATTGGTATGCATGGAGAAGATCGTGATGTCATTCTTGATGGCTTTCATGATACAGCGTTCCACGTAATCCTTTCCGGTAATGGATTTATACCCTTTAAAGATCAGCGGATGATGTGACACGATGAGGTTATATCCCAGTGTGACAGCTTCATCCACAACAGCTTCCGTTACGTCCAGACACAACAAAGCCCCTGTAGCTTCCGCGTCTGTCAATCCGATTTGCAGTCCGGCATTGTCGAATCCGTCCTGCAAAGGCAGAGGCGCGAACATCTCAAGGGCATTTACAATTTCCTTAATTTTCATGATTCGCGAAAATAACTTGTGCAAAGATAAGCAAAAGTTGGGAAATAATCGAAATTTTACACTGATTTCCGTGTTTTTATCTTGAGTTTCCGCTTACCAGCAGCCGTGTACCAGACATCTTCATGCCAGGCCGGGAAAACTATAGTTCGATAAGTTCCAGATCATCCGGGACGAAGATGCTTCCTTTGAAGTGTTTGCCCGCTTCTTCGGTATATTTTATTTTACGCGTTTCCAGGGTTTTGTCTTCCGTGTGGTAAAGCAGCAGGTGTTTCACATTCAGCTGGGCGGCCAGTCTTCCGGCATCGAGAGCTGTGCTGTGATGTTTCTCATAAGGTTTGAAACGTTCCCGGTCTTCATAGAGACAGAAGGCTTCACATAATAACCAGTCCGCTCCTTCCACATAGTTTCGGTTGGTTTCATTGTAGGGTTCGTCTCCCAGACAGGTCAGAATCTGATGGTCCGGCAAAATAGCCCGGAAACCGAATTGCTTTTCTTTAGTAGACAGGATGTCAAAGCATTGCAGTTTCATGCCGGCAGCTTCCAGTGCATCCCCGTCTTTTACTTCACAAAGCAGAATGCGCTCTCCCAGGCAAGCTACGATTTTTCCGGGTAAAGTCATCCGGCATATCCAGTCAATGACCTGTATGGCTTTATCATGGGCATATACCCGAAAGATACCCTCGTATTTACCCTGCTGCATGTGTTGGGCAATCGTGCGGATTATCCAGATGACTCCAAGTATATGGTCGGTATGTGCGTGAGTAACAAACAGGTTGTGAATGTCAGAAATGGCAATCCCTGCTTTTTCCAGCTGAATCAGGATGCCGTTGCCCCCTCCGGCATCAACCAGCAGTGTTCCCTGAGAGGTGCGTAGTGCAAAACATGTGTTATAACAACGGGTGACGGCGGCATTTCCCGTACCCAGCATGATCAGTTCATTTTTCTTATTTTCCATTTTCAAGAAGCTGTGGATTTGTTTTATTTTGCAAAGGTAGCAAAGATTTGCGACAGTCTTCTTTCCTGCGGATGAAGCCGGTGAAAAATATTCAGGTAAAAAGGAAGGAGGAAAACGTATACCTGTTATCTTTGCGCGGAATTAAAAAAATGTATCTGGACTTTATGTATTTGAGTGTGAGGAATAAGGAGACCTGGTTTCACCTGATTGCCATTCTGACGGTCAGTATCTGGGGATCTACTTTTATTGCGACAAAATCATTGATTAATCACGGACTGACTCCCGTTGAAATCTTTACTTACCGTTTTTCACTGGCCTATGTATGCTTGCTTGCCGTCTGCCATCGGAAAATGCTGGCTAACAGCTGGCGTGACGAAGGTTTCTTTTTGCTGGCAGGACTGACCGGCGGATCACTCTATTTTATATCAGAGAATTCTGCTTTGGAGATTACCATGGCCTCCAATGTATCTCTGATTGTCTGTACCACTCCGGTGCTGACTGTACTGTTGTCCAGTCTCTTTTTCCGGGAGAAACTGCGGAAAGGATTTGTCATAGGCTCGCTGGTCGCTTTGTCCGGTGTTGCCCTGGTTGTATTCAATGGAAGCGTACTTCTGAAATTGAATCCTTTGGGCGATTGTCTGACTTTGGTCGCAGCTCTTTCCTGGGCCTTTTATAGTTTGATACTCCGTCGGATGGGCAACCGCTACTCTACCCTGTTCATTACCCGTAAAGTTTTCTTTTATGGTCTGCTCACTCTGTTCCTTTATTTGCCCTTTGTCTCTTCTTCTTTCCATCCTGACCGTTTGTGGCTCCCGGCAGTTTATATCAATCTGTTGTTTTTGGGCATTGTGGCTTCCATGCTTTGTTATATCTCCTGGAACGCCTGTGTACGGATGATCGGAGCTTCAACGGCATCCAACTACCTGTATATAAATCCGCTTGTGGCAGTTTGGGCTTCCCATGTATTTCTTTCCGAACCGATTACATCAACAGCTTTATTGGGAGCGGTGTTGATTCTGGGCGGAGTCTATATGGTGGAGCGGTTGTAGATAAACCATATACAGATTTGATATACCCTCTGTACCAAAACATTCTAGCTGATTTCCTTTGCTTTTAATTGTTTATTATTTGTCTATCTGACTTTCTGTGAATGGGTCTGCACGATGTCCCATCAGATCAATTCTGGCGTAAGCGTCATCAAATTCTTCCATTTCGTAGGGCGTCAGCCGGACAGAGGCTGCACCAAGGAAATCGTCCAGATGGTCGGGATTAGTCGTTCCTGGTATGGGCACTATCCATGACTTGCGTGAGAGCATCCATATTAAGGCAAACTGTGCAGGGGTGACACCTTTGTGCTTTGCCCATTCCTCTACAAGATAGACCAACGGCATGTTGTGCTTGAGGGCTTCCGGCTGGAATTGTGGAAGGTTGTACCGCCTGTCCCCTTTTTGAAAACGACTGTTCTCGTTGATAATGCCTGTGAGGAATGCACGGCCCAACGGACAATATGGAACAAAACCGATGCCTAATTCCTGAAGTGTGGAAAATATTTTTGTTTCCGGTTCTCGCCACCAAATGGCGTATTCACTCTGTACTGCGGAAAGCGGGCATACGCTGTGCGCCCTGCGTATGGAGCGGGCACTCGCCTCGGACAGACCCCAATGCAGCACTTTACCCTCTTGCATCAGGTCTTTTACTACGCCTGCCACATCTTCCATCGGAACATTCGGATCTACCCGGTGCTGGTACAGCAGGTCAATATGGTCGGTCCGCAATCGTTTTAATGAACCTTCCACAGCACGGCGGATATGATCCGGGCGGCTGTTTAAGGCTGTCGGTTGTCCTTCTTCTACTCCGAAACCGAACTTTGTTTCGATCTTTACCTTATCACGGAAAGGTGCAACGGCTTCACCTACCCATTCCTCGCTTGTATAAGGTCCGTAAACTTCCGCCGTATCAAACAATGTAACTCCTTTGTCGTATGCGCGGCGGATAAGGGCTATCATTTCTTTCTTATCGTATTTGCCACCGTAATAACCTACCATTGGCAGGCATCCCAAGCCTATGGCAGAAACTTCCATTCCACCTAAATTGCGATGCTCCATACTCTTGCCTGGTTCTCTTGTTTCATTTCTTTTTGCAGGTGGTGTTGCGGCAAATATCTGCTCAAGGTTTGTCATTGTCCAGGTTGTCGCCAATGCGTAAGCGGATGCCTGTTTCAGAAAGCTTCTTCGGTCCATTTTGTTGCTTTTTAAAGTTCGTTTTTTAAATAATCCTTTGTCAGTCCTCTTAATATTTCCATCTCATTTTCTTCCAGAATGAATGAGTTCGTTTTTTCATCCGTATTCTGTGTCATACCATTCTGTGCGAGAAAGCATTGTATGATTTCTTTCGGGGTGCAATGGTAACGCTCTGCCAGAAAATCAATGATTTCGTCCTCATATATATTTGTAGGAATATCAGGTAATCTGTTCATCATTCTCTTTTTTATTTGACAGAACAAAGTTACCGGCTCTGCCGGAGGTGTATGTAACGATAAGTGGGAGGTTTGTGCCTTTTTTACTGATTTTGCATGATGCTATTCATTGATATGGCGGAAAAACACTATTTTTGTTCCTGTTGAAACTCAAAGAGAAGAACTATGGCAAAGATTATGAAAATCAGGAATGTAGGAGATTACAGCCATTACGTCGGATGCGAGAACCGGCATCCGCTGGTCTGTGTTATCGATTATGCGGAAGTATCTCCTGTGCGCCATTGCCTGAATAATTACAGTATCTATGGAATTTTCTTTCATGATGAGGCAGAAATAGACTTGTCTTACGGTTGCGGCAAGTATGATTATAAAAAAGGTACGGTTATCTGTGTGGCTCCCGGACAGATAGGTGGCAAGGAAGACAATGGCGAGGAGGTGATGCTGACGGGCTGGGCACTGCTTTTCCATCCTGACTTGTTGCACGGTACTCGGCTTGAAAAGTCCATCAAAAATTATTCTTTCTTTGATTATCGCATAAACGAAGCCCTTCATATGACTGATGAGGAACACGATATTCTATCTTCATTGATGCGGCAGATACGTGAGGAACTGCAAAAGAAACGTGATGAATTGCAGGATTCTATTGTAGTGGGATATATCGAACTGGTACTGAACTTCTGTCAGCGCTTCTACAACCGGCAGTTCATTACCCGAAAATTGGAGAACTCAGATGTACTGACAAGGTTCAACGACCTGCTGCAGAACTATTTTGATGAAAAGCAGCAACTGGCACTCGGCTTGCCTACCGTGCAGTATTGCGCTGACAAGCTTTGTATGTCGGCCAATTATTTCGGTGATATGTTCAGGAAAATGACGGGTAGTACGGCAAGCGAACACATACGCAAATATGTCATTCAGCTTGCTAAAAATGAACTTGCTTCCGGTACGCCCATCGCGCAAGTGGCTTATGAGTTGGGATTCGAGTATTCCCAGCACTTTAGCCGGATGTTTAAGAAACAGACAGGCATGACTCCCTCTCAATATTGCGAGAGTTTACGCAAGTAATAGCTGCACAGTATTTCATTAATGAAAGCCCCGTCACTGACAGGCAGTCAATGACGGGGCTTTTTTCTTCATATCATGTTGATTAATAAGCGCGGGCGAACAATACGCGGCGGGCAGACGGTTTTCCTGTAACCATATCCACACCCGGAGTCAGGCTTTCTTCATCAGCTTCGAAAGGCAGACAGCGGATTGTTGCTTTGGTTTCTTCCTTGATACGGTCTTCCGTTTCCGGAGTTCCGTCCCAGTGAGCAAGGATAAAGCCACCCTTTTCGATCTGTTCCTTGAACTCATCGTATGTATCCACTTTGTAAATATGAGCATTCCGATAGTTCAGAGCCTTCTGGTAGATATTGTTCTGAATGTCTTCCAACAGGTTCTTTACATATTCTTCAATGCCTTCGCAGGTACGGGTTTCTTTTTCCAGCGTGTCGCGGCGCATGATTTCCATCGTGTTGTTTTCCAGATCGCGGCCACCCATCACCAGACGTACAGGTACACCCTTCAATTCATAGTCAGCAAACTTGAATCCCGGACGTTTGTTGTCTGCGTTGTCATATTTCACTGAAATGCCCAGTTCACGCAGTTTGGCAACAATGCCTTCAACCTTGGCATCGATTTGCTTCAGCTGTTCGTCGTTTTTGTAGATCGGAACGATAACTACCTGGATCGGAGCCAGATGCGGAGGCAATACCAGACCGTTGTCATCAGAATGAGTCATGATAAGAGCACCCATCAGACGGGTAGATACACCCCATGAAGTAGCCCATACATAATCAAGCTTGTTGTTCTTGTCTACGAACTGTACATTGAATGCCTTAGCGAAGTTCTGTCCCAGGAAATGAGAAGTACCACATTGCAGTGCCTTTCCGTCCTGCATCAGACCTTCGATCGTATAAGTATCAAGTGCACCGGCGAAACGTTCGTTGGCAGATTTTACACCTTTGATAACCGGAACGGCCATATATTTTTCAGCGAAGTCACCATATACGTGCAGCATTTTCTGAGCTTCAGCTTCAGCTTCTTCACGGGTAGCATGGGCTGTATGTCCTTCCTGCCACAGGAATTCAGCTGTACGGAGGAACAGACGGGTACGCATTTCCCACCGCATGACGTTGGCCCACTGGTTGCACAGGATGGGGAGATCACGGTATGAGTTGATCCAGTTCTTGTAAGTACTCCAGATAATGGTTTCTGAAGTCGGACGGATGATCAGTTCTTCTTCCAGTTTGGCAGCTGGATCGACAATTACTCCTGAACCATCTTCTGCATTTTTCAGACGATAGTGGGTGACTACGGCACATTCCTTGGCAAAACCTTCTACATGTTCTGCTTCGCGGCTCAAATATGATTTTGGAATCAGCAACGGGAAATAAGCGTTCACGTGTCCGGTTGCCTTGAACATATCGTCCAATATGCGTTGCATCTTCTCCCAGATAGCATATCCGTAAGGCTTGATGACCATGCATCCGCGTACGGGAGACTGCTCGGCCAGATCAGCTTTTACAACCAGGTCATTATACCATTGTGAATAGTTTTCACTTCTTTTGGTAAGGTCTTTTAATTCTTTTGCCATAACTATTATGCGGTTATATTTTATATAGACTTTGTTTTGAGACTGCAAAAATACACAAAAACCTACGATTTCCATCTTTGTACAGGATAAAAATCGAAAGAAAAACGTTTCGGCGTGTTCATTCAAACGTCTAATTGTTTTAGTGAACACGCCGAAACGTTTTTAAAAAAGACCGGGCCTTCTGCAATATTGCTCATTTTGCAGTTGATTTATTGGATGCCATTATTTGTCTTAACCCGGTACAGATATAAGGAAAAGCCTTCTGAAGGAGAAAATGTCAGAGCATACAGCTCGGATGGATTGCCTGGATAGCAAGATAATTTGAAGATTTGCTTGTCTGTCTTATATCGTATCAGACCTTTTCCGTTCCAGTCGAATACGGAAATATTGTTCAGTTTGTTGGGGTCTGAGTCACCGATCAAAACACTATAGATTACATCATCGGTAGCACTCATAGCTGAAAAGCCGTATTTCATGTCTTTTTCCGGAATCAGGTCGCCGGAACTGAAAGAAACCGAAGGCTCGTAAAACCGGTATACATCCGACAGTGATATGGATGAATCAGACAAGTGGAATATCTCAAGGATACCACCATATAATGTACCTGTTGCCATTTTATCTTTGGACGGAGAAAAACAGATTTGAGGAAAAAGGAATACTTTCTCCAGGTCCTTACCTTGCACAGGAAAATCATCATATGAATATATTACGGAATGTCCATCATACAGCTGAAAACGCTTTTGCTTCTTATTTTCGGCTCCTAGCTGGCCGTCAGACAGATACAGACTGTCTGCAAAAAGCCATGCCCGGCGGACAATGCCTTTGTTGGAAGAAAAACTGACATCATCCATAAAAGAAATCTGCAAACTGTCGCTTGCTTTTTTGAGGGAATAGGTAAGCAACTTCATTTGAGACTGGTCGTATATCTGCAATTTGTCTTTATCAACCGTTAAGATGAGGCCGTATGGACTTCACCCGGACCTTGTCCTGTCAGAACATGGCTTCCTCTGTATTGCCCGTCGTTCTTGTCGTATACATGCACCCATTTCCCTTGTGATGATGCCAGGATGTAGATATACTGGTCATCAACAGCCATGTCGTAGGCGTAGCTAATCATCAAGTCATCAGAAAGACATTCTCCTCTTATCTCTTCTTTCTCAACAAACTGCGGTTCATTATACTCCTTACCCGATGAGCATGAACATAATATGATCAGTATTCCCAATAGTTTTTTCATAAGCAAATATAGATTTGTGGTTTTCCCCGTATCAGTGAGGAGGTTTTTAATCTGATAGGATTAATGCTGATAATCGAAGTACCACCAGTAAGTATCACCGTATTCCCGGCGCATGCGATTACGTTCTTCCGTAGGTGAAGTGAACTGTTTTTTCTTTTCTTTGTAATCCTGATAACGGGTTATCAGGAGGCTGTCTACTTTCCCTGCCAGATCATCAGTCTGATAGCGGTCGGCATAAATAGCCAGGGCTTCCTTATAATAACGGGGCAAAGTGTCGGCCGGTTCGTACAGATCTTTCAGAGTGGCTGCAAATTCATTTACGTCTTTTTCCAGCAGCAAGGCTGAAAGATAATAGTCCAAAGCTGTAAACTTCCCGCTTTCCTTATAACAGATCCGCCGCAGAAAACTCAAATAATCTTCTCCGTTATACGGACGACTTCCCAGATGCTGGTATACGGAGTCGTTTGTATAGCGAAGAACGCTTAGTGAGTCATCATCGAAAAACAGTCCTTCGGAATGATAATACTGTGGATATTCAAACAGCTTGTCTCCCATCTGGCCGGTATGTGACAGGGCAAGGGCACGGAGTGCGGTCAATGTACGGGTTGCTTCCAGTGAACGGTATCCCACTTTGACAGCCTGATTATAGTTGCGTGTCAGAAGAGCGTGTTCTGCCGATAGTTCATGATGGAATGAACGGTTGGTGTTACCTATGAAGATGGTCAGCAGACATAGGAGAAACAGGATGCCTACATTGCTGTTGACAAGTCCGATCAGACTTCCTTCAACGTTTAATTCGGCGCGGAAAGTCTTGCGGAGCCAGAAAGCCGGGAGTACAAAAAGCAGAATCAGCAACGGAAGCAGCCAGTGCCATGGAGATACCGATGAGGACAGGTATACATCATGGCTGATATCCGTCAGCGCCCACAGAATGAAGAAAGAAGGCAGGTAAGACAAGGTGCGTACCTTTCCTTTCAGTCCCAGCAGACTGTTGATTCCCCATCTTAACAGGATCAGGATCAGTGTGATAACCAGTGCGCTGGCCATCGGAGCGAAATGTGTCCGTCCCTGGGCAAGCGAGTAATGAAGTGCTTCCAGAGAATCGCGCTGGAATACATAAAGATAGACAAAGCTGAAAATAGCAAACAGAAGACCGCACCCCACGGTCAGGATGCGGGCGGTCTTCTGATAGATTATATGTGCATATTCATTCATGAATCAGGATTTCACTCTTTTCAATACCACGGCAGAGCGGGCCGGGATATATAGTTTCAACCATTCCTTCTTATCTTTGGCATAGAGCGGATCGGCACAGGTGAAATGGCGTATGGTGTCGTCCGTATTACCAAATCCTCCGAAGGCTTTGTTGTCGGTATTCAGTACCACGTCGTATGCTCCCCGCGGTACCAGGAAACCGTAATCGGTAAATGACTGGGTTGGATGGAAATTGAAGACAAAGATCAAGTCTTTGCGGCGGTATGCCAGGATCTGGTCACCGTCGTTATGCCAGATTTCCACCACGTCGCTTTTCTGGATATTCTTGACGCTTTCCAGCAGATGAACCATTGCTGAATCGAAGTCGCCCAGCCAGTGATAGCATAATTCTTTGTTGTCCACCAGGTTCCACTGACGGCGTGCGTATTTGTAAGACCATCCGTTTCCTTCGCGCGGGAAGTCAATCCATTCCGGATGACCGAATTCGTTACCCATAAAGTTCAGATAACCGCCATTGATGGTAGAAGCAGTCAGCAGCCTGATCATCTTGTGAAGGGCAATACCGCGGTGAACGACATCATTTTCATCTCCCTTCTTGAAGTGCCAGTACATGTCGGCGTCAATCAGACGGAAGATAATGGTTTTGTCTCCCACAAGTGCCTGGTCATGGCTTTCGCAGTAGGAAATAGTCTTTTCATCCTTGCGGCGGTTGGTTACTTCCCAGAACAGGCTTGACGGTTTCCAGTCTTCATCCCGTCTTTCTTTGATGATCTTGATCCAATAGTCCGGAATATTCATGGCCATACGGTAATCGAATCCGTAACCTCCGTCAAGGAACGGAGCTGCCAGTCCCGGCATACCGGAAACTTCTTCTGCGATGGTGATGGCACGCGGATTAACTGCATGAATCAGCTTGTTGGCCAGAGTCAGGTAGCAGATTGCATTGTCGTCCTGATGACCATTGAAATAATCACCATAGTTGCAGAATGCCTCTCCCAGTCCGTGGCTGTAATAAAGCATGGAAGTTACACCGTCAAAACGGAAGCCGTCGAAATGGAATTCTTCCAGCCAGTATTTGCAGTTGGACAACAGGAAGTGTATGACTTCATTCTTTCCGTAGTCGAAACAGAGAGAATCCCATGCCGGATGTTCGCGGCGGTCACCCTGATAGAAGTACTGGCAGGGATCGCCGGCAAAGTTGCCCAGACCTTCCACTTCGTTCTTTACAGCGTGTGAATGAACGATATCCATGATCACGGCAATACCCATCTGGTGAGCAGTGTCAATCAGTTGTTTCAGTTCGTCGGGGGTACCGAAGCGGGATGAGGGTGCGAAAAAGCTGGAGACATGGTAACCGAAACTTCCGTAATAGGGATGTTCCTGGATAGCCATGATCTGAATGCAGTTATATCCGTCCTGAGCGATACGGGGAAGGATATTTTCGCGGAATTCATTGTAGGTACCCACTTTTTCTGCATCCTGCGACATGCCGATGTGGCATTCGTAAATCATCAGCGGAGCGACATTGGGTACAAATACTTTTTTCTTGAATTTATAGGGTTTGGCCGGTTCCCATACCTGAGCACTGAAAATCTTAGTCTGCTCGTCCTGTACGACACGGTTTGCCCATGCAGGGATACGTTCTCCCTCTCCTCCTTTCCAGTAAACTTTCAGTTTGTAGAGTTGCAGGTGCTTTATGGCTTTGGCGGGAAGGGTAATTTCCCAGTTTCCGCTGTTGCGCAGACGTTTCAGCTTGAATGCCGGTTCTTCTTTCCAGTCGTTGAAGTCACCGATCAGGTAAATAGCTGTAGCGTTGGGCGCCCATTCGCGGAAAACCCATCCTTTGTCCGTACGGTGCAGACCATAGTATAGATGGCCTGTTGCAAAGTCAGACAAGGTCTTTTTCCCGGTCAGTTCTTTTTCTTTTTCAATAGCATGTTGGTGGCGGCCGTTTATGGCATCAGCGTACGGCTCCAGCCAAGGATCGTTTTTGATAATCTTCAATACTTCATCCATAGTATCAGTAAATTTTAGAGAATGTACACAAACATACAAAATAAATCGGATAAATTGGTATAAAAACGTGAAGTTTTTACTTCCCTTCAATAATATCTAACAAAAACGGATGAATTTTACCATTGCTTGCCAGTACTTCCCTGCCCGAATAGAAAGAATCTCCTCCGTGGAAATCTGTTACTGTTCCTCCGGCATTTTGCAGGATAATCGTGCCAGCAGCAATATCCCACGGCCCGATCAATGCTTCAATGCGGGCTTCAAAACGTCCGGCAGCGACGTAACAAAGTTCGGCCGCGGCTGCTCCGAGCAAACGCAGGCCTGTTACATTTCCGTAACATTTTTCAACTAAACGCCGGGCTGTCGGCTTATAGGTTTCAGCATCGTATGGGAATCCGAGGGCAATGAAAGCATCGTCGAGATTGTCTACCTGCGATACATGGATTTCCTTTCCGTTTAAGTAGGAAGGAGCTCCTTTGTAAGTCCAGAAACATTCGTCACGGCAAATTTCGTACACGACCCCCAGCAGCAATTCTTCATGGTTGCGCAAGGCAATGCTGACACAATAGGGAGCATTGTTGTGGATGAAGTTGGTTGTCCCGTCCAACGGATCTACCAGCCAGCAATAAGGCTGGTCGGTAAACTGGTTTCCATGTCCTTCTTCCGCAATAAAACCTGCCTGTGGAAGCAATTCCTTCAGGCAGGTTACAATTCTTTTTTCAGATTCCTTATCTACATACGATACGTAATCGTGTGCATGTTTTTTTTCAACCGCATTACGGTTAAAGCGATTGCGTTCTTCACGGATAAATCCACCAGCCTCTATAGCCAGTGCCTTTACCTTTTCTGTCAGTTGCAATAAATCAAGTGTCATTTCTTTTCCTCCAGCAAACGTCCGTTCTTGAAAGTACCTTTGCGGATAACATTTCCGTTGCTGTCCATCTCCACAAAAGGTCCGTCTTTTTTACCCTGTTTGAAAAATCCTTCGAACCGGGTACCGTCTTTGGTCAGCAGGGTGCCCTCTCCGTCTTCTCTTCCACGGGAGAAATGTCCGGTATAAACAGATCCGTCCGTAGTGCGCAATGTACCTTCGCCTTCGGCCATGTTGTTTTTCCACTGGCCTTCATATTCATCTCCGTTGGCCCATTTGTAATGTCCCTGTCCGGAACGCTGGTTGTCTTTCCATTCTCCTTCATATACGGCTCCTTTAGCCCATGTGAAGGTTCCGGTTCCCTCCTGACGTCCGTTTTTGAACTGTCCTACGTATTTATCCCCGTTGGGGTAAGTATAGATTCCTTCACCGGTCCGTTCTCCTTCGGCATAGTCACCTTCGTAACATTCTCCGTTCTGGAAATGATAGATTCCTTTGCCGTGCTGTACGTCGTGCGACCAGTCACCTACGTATTTATCACCGTTGGTGTAGTGGAAGGTACCTTTTCCGTGGCGTGCGCCGTCTTTCCATTCTCCTTCATATTTGGAGCCGTCTTCCCAGGTCATCACTCCTTTGCCGTTTTTCAGGTCGTTTTTCCATTCACCTTCATAGCGTGCTCCTCCTTTCCAGGTATAAGTACCTTTTCCGTTTCGTTTGTCCCGGTGCCAGGTTCCCACATAAAGGTCACCATTATAATAATACATGGTTCCTTCTCCCTCCTGAAAATCAGCATACCACATACCTTCGTAACGGTTGTTATTCATGAAGTAATATGTGCCTTGTCCGTGTTGCTGGTCCTGATACCACTCTCCCACGTACTTTTCTCCGTCGCTGAAAAGGTAGGTTCCCTGTCCCTGCCGTTTCCCTTTGACGTATTCTCCTTCATAGGAGTCTCCGTTGAGAAAGACGGTTCTTCCTTTTCCGTTAGGACGGCGTCCTTTTAATTCTCCAGTATATTCGGAGCCGTCTTTAAACTTGTAATACCCGATGGACAACTGGGCCGAAGCCGAAGCACTTCCCAATGTCATCAGTGCCAATAATAGATAAGTATATTTTTTCATTCTGTTTGTCTGTATTTCGATTTTTGACATTTCTGTTCAAAAATACTTCTTTTACCGGTTCCCCCTTGTTTTCAATTACATTTTTTTACCGGCTATGACCTCTATTAAGTTTTCTTTGCAGAAATGCTTACAGGCAAGGGTGCGTATTTCTTCTTCGTTTATATCGCGTATGGCTTCCACTGCACGGTCAAAGAACTGCTCGTCCAGCCCCGCCGTCTCGATAAAGATCCAGGCATCAGCCAGCGAAAATGCACTCTCATACGAGCGGCACATGTCACCCAGCATATAGTTGCGTACCATCTCCAGTTCCTCTTTCGGTACCCGTTCTTCACACAGGCGGTCCATTTCATGGTATACTTCCTTGATCAGCGGTTCGATGTATTCATTGGCGGCTTCAGTGCTGATCACAAAGATTCCTGTGTCCGGATAAGAAACCACTCCTGCTCCGATTCCATAGGTATATCCTTTGTCTTCACGGATGTTTGACATCAGCCGGCTGCCGAAATAACCGCCGAACAATGTGACCAGTATGCGGAATTTCAGATAATCCGGATGATTCCGGTCCAGAGAAAAAGCTCCCATCTTAAGCGAACTTTGCAAGGCGTCTTCTTTCTCAATGAATACCCGTTTGCGTTTGTCGGTAGCAGGGAGATGACTGGCAGCAGTCGTGACGGAAGCGGTGTTGCCCCAGGCCTGGTTTCCGAAATGTTCCTCAATGCAGCGCAAGACTTCATCCGTAACTTTTCCTGAGACGTAAGCGGAGCAATTGTCCGAGTGATAATATGTCTGGTAGAAATCCTGAAGATCCTGGCTTGTAATCCGGTCATAATCTTCCTTCTCCGCATATTTCCCCAAAGGATGTGCTGTACCGAAAAGTGAACGGTTGAGTTGCTTGCGTGCCAGAACTTCGACCCGCTGGCAATTCACCAGATACTGCTGCCGGTTTACGTCAGTTACGATATTCAGTTCTTTCTCGGGAAAAGTCGGTTCCTTGATCATGGATGCCAGGATTTCTATTGTCTGAGGAAAGTATTTCCCTAGTGAATAGAGTGTTACAAATCCGTAATTCACAGACGACGACAAATCCAGCCATGCACCGTAATAGTCCAGCTTTTCTGCGATAGCTGCTGATGTCAGCGTGCGGGTTCCTTCGCGGAGCATCCGGTTGGTAAACATGGCCTGAAGCGGCATCCGCTGATTCCATTGTCCTCCGTGGATCAGCAGATCGAAACGTATGACATCCTCATCTCCTACCCGAATGATACGGAGCGGCATGCCGTTACGCATCATTCTTACTTCCGGATGATCAATGGAGAAGTGTTCGATGGGGCGGATTATTGGAGGAACCGTTCTGTCCAGCATACTCATTCCTCCGTACCATGTTCCCGCAGAAAGGCTTCAGCCCGTTCCAGATCCTGCGGAGTATCGATACCAATTGTTTCTACCTCACTGATTCCGACTTTGATCGTATATCCGTTTTCCAGCCATCGCAATTGTTCCAGCGATTCTGCCAGTTCCAGAGAAGACTGGGGTAAAGCGGTAATTTCTTTCAAGACGGCGGCACGGTAAGCATACAGGCCGATGTGCTTGTAATAGGTATGTCCTGCAAGCCATTCCTTTTTGTCGCGGTTGCGCTGGTAAGGAATGATGGAGCGGCTGAAGTACAAAGCCTGCATCTGGCGGTTAACTACGACTTTCGGTGAGTTGACATTTTCCAGAGCTTCAAATCCGTCACCAGGAACAAATGGTTTTACCAGCGTAGCGATTTGTGTAGCGTCGTCATCAAAGCAGGCTTTGATAGCTTCCAGTTGTGAGCGGTGGATAAAAGGTTCATCACCCTGGATGTTGACAATGACATCACAGGAGCTGTTGACTTTACAATAAGCTTCGTAGCAACGGTCTGTTCCGCTCTTGTGATGCACGGAAGTCATAACCACTTGTCCGCCGAAAGCCTTGACAACAGCTTCAATCCGTTCGTCATCGGTTGCCACCCAGACTTCGTCCAATACGCCGGCTACTTGTTCGTATACCCGTTGAATGACGGGCTTGCCTCCCAATAAAGCCAAAGGCTTGGCCGGAAAACGTGTGGAGGCATATCTTGCAGGAATAATTCCAATAAATTTCATAAATTCGCGTTTTTAATGAAACGCAAATTTACGAATAAATTTATATTTCCGTAGTAAAAGTTTCAAAAAAGGTTGGTTTGTATTCCGATAGCTTCCGGCCCGGATGGGGATCTCGCTTTTTATTCGTACCTTTGCAGAAGTAAATGACAGAACCATGAATTGCAGTCACGAATGCCTGATCTGTCTGGGCTCAAATAAAGACGGAGTTTTGCGGTTGAAGACAGCAGAATATATGCTTGAAGAGTTGTTTCCCGGCATTCACTGGGGAAGAATCCTGACAACCATACCTGAAGGGACAGATTTTCCTGCCCTTTATATGAATCGGGCTGCCCGTCTGTATACGGCAATGTCTCCTGAAGCTTTACAGGATTGCCTGAAAGACATAGAACGGCGGAATGGCCGTACCCCGGATGACAAGCAACGGGGAATTGTAGCATTGGATATTGATCTGCTGACATACGATGGACGCATTCTGCGCCCAAAGGACTGGGATAAACATTATGTACAGCAGGCTTTAGAGGCTTTATAACAGTTTTACATATCCCAGGCGGGTATACCTTACTCCTCTTCCTTCATAATGGGACATGACCCGGGCCGTTTTCAGGTGAAGTGTCTCCTGTGCTTCAATTTTTCGGCTGTGGCAACTCAGAATATTAGGACTCAGGCTTCTGCCTGCTGCTTTTATCAGGAAGGTAAAGCGGTTACCGTCGCGGTCTGCAGCCAGGACATTCTGGTCTACATAGAAATCTGCTTTATAGGAATCTGTCTGGAGCCGTACATTGAGTACGGTCAGATATAAGTCTTTTAACTGTTCTCCTGTTTTGCCGACAAATTTACTTACCGAAGAAATATGCCGTTTCTGGACGGTCAGCTCAAAATGGACAATGGCAAAGTCCTTGGCCAAAGCAATCAGTTTGTCATACCGGTGGTTATTGGGAGTAAACTTGTTAGCCAGCCAGAGTACATAAGATGGTTCTACATAATAAATTTCAGCCAGGTGTTTTCCCCGGTATTTACCGAAAGCAATAATGTCATCCGTTTGTCCGTAATTTGCTTCAAAAAGAGCATTGTCTGCCAGATCAAGCATAACATTACAGTTCTGAAGCATTCGGAAGGCCCGTTCAAGTGCAGCATCCAGTGTAACGGCCAGCGTCCGGACCAGCAGAGGACGGTGATCATTGGCAAAGATACGCCACAATGCGTAATACGGCCGGTAAGTTGTGGCTATGCTGATGGTATAAGTACCTTCGGCCGAGGTTCGTCCCTGATTGAAAGTCTCTACTTGCCGGATCAGGTTTTCCGCAGGTGCGGGATTCAGCTGATACATTTTCAGAACCGTTTCCATGATTCCCTCCTTTTTCAAGGCAAGATAAGTAAAAAAAAGGAAATATCCAAATTGACGGCTTTCTGTTTGCCGGCAAAAAGAAAGTCCGTCCAGATCACGTCTCCTTTTCAGAAGATCGTGTCCAGACGGACCATCTTGTTTATCAGCTGATTATCTTTATTGGAAGAATATATCATCCAGCTTGCTGGAATTCTCTTCTTCTATTTCGGTCAGTTTGTCTTTACAGGGATCGAAGTCCTCCGGTATTTCAAAGACATCCTGTTCTGAATACCCCAGAGTTTTGTCTGCAAAGACTTTCTGCATGTAAAGTCCCCAGATCGGCAGAGCTATGGCTGCACCTTGTCCGTCCCTCATCCGGTCGAAGTGGATATCACGTTCTTCACCACCTACCCAGCATCCGGAAACCAGTGTCGGAGTGAATCCCATGAACCATCCGTCAGAGTTTCGGTTGGTTGTACCGGTCTTTCCACCCATATCGGCCTTGATGCCATAGAGTCGGCGGACGCGGTTACCGGTACCTTCGTTGATGACAGCTCTCAGCATAACCAGCATCTTGTAGGCACTTGTTTCGCTGATTACTTCTTCCACTTGCGGAGTGAATGTTGCCAGAACATTGCCTTCGTTGTCTTCAATTCGTGAGACAAAGAGAGGAGCTGTACGGATACCTCGGTTGGCAAATACCGTATAGGCACTGACCATTTCACCTACAGAGATTTCACAGGGACCCAGACACAGGGAGATGGTAGGCTGTATGTCTTTGTTCAGTACCCCAAAGGAGTGGATCAGACGTACCAGTGCATATGGATTCAGCTTGCTCATCAAATAGGCAGAGATCCAGTTGTTGGAGTTTGCCAGACCCCATTTCAGGGTTACGATCTCACCGTAGTGTGATTTGGAGCTGTTACGCGGTGACCAGGGAATTCCGTTTTCATCAAAATAGGTTCCTTCTACGTTTCTTACTTCATCGCAGGGAGAGAATCCGTTCTCCATGGCCAGTGAATAGAGGAATGGCTTGATTGTAGATCCAATCTGGCGCCGTCCCACCATGGCCATGTCATACTGGAAGTAGTTGTAGTTCGGACCACCTACGTATGCTTTCACATAGCCGGTCACAGGATCCATGGACATAAATCCGGTACGCAGGAAGTGCTTGTAGTATTTGATGGAATCCAGTGGAGTCATGATCGTATCCTTCTCTCCTGCCCACGAGAATACAGACATTTCGTGTGGAGTATTGAAAGCCTTCATGATTTCAGATTCTGAACAGCCGGCTTCTTTCATGGTCCGGTAACGGTCACTTTGATGGACAGAGCGGTTCAGAATGGTCTGTACTTCTTCCGGAGTCAGTTCACTTGTGTAAGGAGCAGTTTTCCGTCCTTTCTTTTCCTTAAAGAAACGGGGCTGCAGATACTGGGCAATATGCTGGTAAACCGCTTCTTCCGCATATTTCTGCATGCGTGAATTGATGGTTGTGTAAATCTTCAGTCCGTCTGTGTAAAGATTATAGTTCGTGCCGTCCTTTTTCTTATTCTTCGCACACCATCCGTACAGAGGATCAGTTTCCCAGGCCAATGAATCTTCATAATACTTCTGCATCTGCCATCCGCGATAACTTTTGCGATTGGGTTTGCGGGCACTCATCCGGGTACGCAGATATTCACGGAAGTAGGTTGCCAGACCATCCTTATGATCTACAGGCTGAAACTTCAGGACCAGTGGCAATGCCTGTAAGGAATCGCATTCTGCCTGTGTCAGGAATCCGGCTTTCCGCATCTGATCCAATACTGTATTTCTACGTCCGCGGGATCTTTCATTGAATCGGCGCGGGTTGTAGAGTGACGGATTCTTACACATACCGATCAGTGTAGCAGCTTCTTCGATCGACAGATTTTTCGGGTCTTTTGAGAAATAAGTCTTGGCAGCTGTCTTGATACCGACCGCATTGTTGAGGAAGTCAAACTTGTTGAGATACATAGTAAGGATTTCTTCTTTTGTATAGTACCGTTCCAGTTTGACAGCGATCACCCATTCGATAGGTTTTTGCAATAAGCGTTCCATGACGTTATCGGCCGTCGGTGAATAGAACTGCTTAGCCAGCTGCTGTGTGATGGTACTACCTCCACCTGCATGTTTCTGCATCAGGATTCCACGTTTGACTACGGCTCGCATGAAAGCACGGGTATCAATACCAGAATGTTCGCTGAAACGGACGTCCTCCGTAGCTACCAGGGCATGTACCAGATGGGGTGAGAGATCCTCATATCCTACATATACTCGATTTTCTTTACTTAATGACCAGGTTCCCAGCAATTGTCCGTCATCGGAAATAATTTGCGTGGCAAATTTCAGATTAGGGTTTTCCAGTTCTTCTACTGGAGGCACATAGCCGATTTTACCTTTTGCAATGGCTGTAAATACGGCCGCTACTCCTGCCATGGACAAGAGTAGCAAGGCCCATAATACATATATAAATGTCTTTCTCATAATGAAAAATAAGTTCTGTTCTGTGTTTAAGTTGCAAAAGTAGAGAAATTTTCCGGATTTACATCGAAAAAGAACACAGATTGATGCTGACAGACTTATTTATTCATGTTCAGACATGTGAGAATCTGCATATTATTGCATTCTGAGGGGCAGTAGCAAAGCCGTGTTGAGTAAAATCAACCCACGATCTGGCGCTCAATTTCCTCAAAACGGGGGAAAAGCAGATTGTTTTCCAGGTGGATATGTTCAAACAGTGCATCTACAAACGCTTCCAGTTCCTGCATCAGCAGCCGGTAGCTGGCACATCCATCCTGCGGAACAGAAAAATGATCTGTCAGCTGGATGATGTGAAGGTAGCGGTTGCCCTCTCCTTCATGTTCCATTCTCATCACCCGGATCGGATTGGCAATGGTTCCGCAATGCATGGGTTCCATACGTTGTCCCTGTTCCTGTGCTGAGTACAGATCGTATAAATAAGGGAAAAGCACGTTCTCTTCCTTTTGCAGGTGCATCTCCAGATCATTGAGCGATTCGCTGACCAGCAGTTTCAGTTCGTGCAGTTCCGGATGTGCTTCTCCATGTACCCGTTCTACCTTTTCCAGCAGGGTCAGCAGTTCCGGGCCATTTTTGCGAATACCCCGGTGATGGATCTTCAGAATGTAGTCCATCAGCAGGTCCAGCGGCCACGATGAGAATGGAATCCGTCCTTCCCCATTTTCTTTCTGCTGCTTCAGGGCCTGCATCACTTCTTCCGGAGCCAGCTTCAGGCTGGCACAGGCTGTTTCAAGTGTCACTTCTCCATGGCAGCAGAAGTCAATGCCATATTTTTTGAACACCTTGGCTGCAGCAAAATCCTCAGCTACAATTTCTCCTACACTCGTATCTTTCCAGTCAGTCGTTTTCATATCTTTCTATTATTTTGATTACGCTGCAAAGTTACTGCCCTGCCTTTACAAAGTTTGTCACATAGGTTACATCAGAAATTAATGAAAGTTAAAAACCGGTTTTGATGCAGAAATCTTACTTCCCCATTTCCAATACAAGTTTTCCACCCTTCAGCACGTCTTTCTGGTGAATTTTGAATCCCTTTACCTTTTTCCCGTTCAGATACATGGAACGAATGTACTTGTTTTCCTTTGAGGCATTCCGTGCTTCAATGACGAACCTTTTGCCCCTTCCGTATTTGTTACCCAGATTCAGGGTAATCTTTGGATAACGGGGAGATCCCAGTTCATAGACAGGTGTCTGACTGCATCCGCCGTCCATCTGGAAAAGTCCGATAGCACTCATGACAAACCAGCTGCTCATCTGTCCCAGATCTTCATCACCCGGGTATGCATCATAAGGAGTTGTCCCATAATATTGTTCCTGAATAGCCCGAACCCATTTTTGAGTCAGATGAGGAGCTCCTGCCCAATTGAAGAGATAAGCTACCTCCATGGAAGTTTCATTGCCGTGATTGATGGGATAGTTTGCAAAATCATCGCCTGACGCATTGAAATTCGCAAAAGAAGACTTTTGCATGGCACTGTCCAGACGTGAAATAAAACGCTTCCGTCCCATCAGTGAAATCAGCTTTTCGGGAGTATGCGGTACAAACCACGTATAGTTAAAGGCATTCCCTTCTGTAAATCCCGGCGTATGATAAGGGTCAAAAGGAGAAATCCAATTGCCATCCTTATCTTTAGGGCGTATAAATCCGGTTTCTGTATCGAACAGATTAGTCCAGTTTGCCGAGCGTTTCAGGAAATAATTATAGTCATCGGTATGTCCCAGATGGTTCGCCATCTGAGCCAGGCACCAGTCATCATAAGCATATTCCATGGTATTGGAAGGACGTCCCATACCTTGGGGTATATATCCGTATTTCATGTAAGGAACAAGCTCTTCAACACCTACGGTACCTCCTCCGTCATATTGTTGCGGAGGGGTTAAAAGCATTTTCTTCAATCCCTCATAGGCTGTATTCAGATCAAAATCACGGATACCACTTTGCCAGGCTCCCCAGATTTGAGAGGCAACATGCATGGCTACCATGACACCGGTATGTTCGATGCCTGCCGGATCTGTATTAAACCATCCGCTGTTCTTATACAGAGTGATTGCCGAGCGTGCCCATTTGCTGGAGATTTCAGGAGCCAACAGATTGAATAATTGCTGGTTGTCCCAGAACGTGTTCCAGTATTCACCGCTGATTATACGGTCACCAGGCGATTCCAGCTGACAGATCTGTTCCCGTTCGTCACGGAAACGGCCGTCCCAGTCACTCCAGGAGGCCTTTGCAGCATATGCACGGTAAAGATTGGAGTAAAATTTCTTTTGCTGCAGATAGTCATCCGTTTCGATTTCCACGCGTTGCAGGTAGTCGTTCCATTGGGTGCGGGCATTGCGGGCCACCTCGTCCAGATCCCATCCGAAAGGCTCTACCAATTCTTTCTGAAGATTATTGCGTGCACCGGCAATATCTATGAGTGAAACTCCCGTGCGTACTTTCACTGTCGATTCTCCGGATTCCTCAGGAAAACTCAGGAAGAAACCTACATCTCCTTTCCCGTGAATTTCGTGAATGTCCTGCATGATTTTAGGGGCAGTCTCAAATTCATGGGTAGAATACCAGGCTCCCTGATATTCCTGGGCAGCTTTTATCTGATCGTTTACCCATCCTCCCATTGTAGTGAAAGGCTTGTCGAACTGCATCACAAAATGGATGGTGTAATACTGTTCGGCCGAATATCCGGTATATGCTCCGAAATAAGTTGCATATCCTTCAATCTCTGTATCACTGACTTTCACTACATGAGCATCCTGCAGGTTGTGGAGATATTCACTGGGAGCATACAGGTCAACCAGTATCCGGCCGTCTTTGCAATTAGAGGGGAATGTATAAGCTTGTATGGAAGCACGGTCTGTGGCTGATAGTTCTGCTTTTATCTGGGTGTCAGTCATGAATACCGAATATTTCCCTACTTCTGCTTTTTCCGTTGATTTGTCGATTCTGGAACGATAGCCTGCGTCCGGATTGTCTGCTGGTCCCGGGTTGACTTGCAGCTTGCCGCAGGTGGGCTGCATCAGGAATCCGTCAATGGTCCAGTCGCAGAAGTGATTGAATCCGGAAATATTTTCAATGGTATATTCATAGCCGGCTTTCCAGGTTTCGTCTTCATTGTCCGGAGCTATTTGTACCATCCCCAGCGGAAGTGATATGCTGGGCTTGTACATCCATCGGGAGTTGCCGGTTCCCATCAACAAGTCTACATCGTCGGCATAAGTATGTAGAGGTTGGGGAGCCAACCGGACAGTACCTTGATAAACCAGCTGATTTCCGTCGTGTATCGTAAACACTTCCTCTGTTGCTTTCCGGACGGAAGGTAGCAAAATTTGCTGAATGCTGCTGCCTGTCTCTATCAGCCGCTTTTCTTTGACCGTTCCACACGTAAAGGTCAGGGTTCGGGGATGGTCATATTGCACCATGTCTACCATAATGGGTTGAAAACGAGCACCATCTTCCTGCTTGTATTCAAAACCGGCAGCTTCTACGGAAGTGATCAGCGATGAAGATATCGGCTGTACTGCCTCGTCACCAGTTCCGGTCAGCCGGATGCAGTCAAACATACACCATTTTCCTTTGACTAATCCCAGCTGAATCTGATTCATACCTTTTTTCAACCATGCTGCCGGAAAATCTATGATCCATTCTGAAGGTATGGCAGATTCCTTGCCTGTCAGGAGCTGGTCGGTAGAAGTTCCTTTCAATTTTTTCTCCAGGCGATGACCATTTATCTCCACACGTAAGACTGGAGACTCTTTGGCACTGATACCGGCAAAATAGAAAGCCAGCTGACAATTACCTTCTGCTTTCGCCTGAGCCAACTGAAAATTGATAATCGGGAAATGGCGTGGGTGATATCCGGCCCAGTATCCTCCTCCACCCCAATTGTCTTTAGGACCGGGGAGTACATAAGGCCAGTTGCTTGACGGCCGGGAATAACCGACTGCAAAATGTTTGACTCCGGAAAATCCCATTAAGAAATTCTTATATTTATCCGGATACAGGGCAAATTCGGCTGCACTGTTGTCTTTGGTTCCTATTTCGAACAAAACATTGCCGGCCTGAGAGTGAGTTGTGCTCAGCAGGGCAGCCATGGCTAAAAGCTTACAGATATTACCTGCCATTTCTGATTATTTTAGATTGACGTATATACTTCGTTTATTCTTTTCCCCAATTTTCATTCGGCTGGTTTCCCATCTCATAAACCAGCTCTCCACCTTTTATAACATCAGACCATTTTAGTTTGGGGGTGTTTAAAGGTTTGCCATTGAGAGTTGCCGATTGAATGTATATATTTTCTTTTGAATTATTTTTGGCTATGATCGTAAAGGTCTTGCCTTTGCCATACATCGGGTCCAGATGGACGGTAGCCTTTGGAAACAAAGGAGAAGAGAGATCGAACTCCGGATCACTGGTCACACCTCCATTCATTTCAAACAGGCCTAATGAACTCATGACAAACCAGCCTGCCATTTGTCCTTCATCTTCATCGCCTTGCCAGCCATCGTAAGGTTCATCACCATAGTAAATATCCAATATGGCTCTTGAGTATTTCTGAGTCAGCCAGGGCTTGCCGGAGTAATTAAACAAGTATGCTGCCTGCATATTTCCTTCGTTGCCATGATTGATGTAGTATTCGAAAGCTGTTTCCTGATGACGGTCAAAAGCATGGGCTGCGAATCTGTGTTTTACAGACTTTTCAAAACCTTCTTCCAGACGTTTGTTGAATAAATCCGCTCCCATCGTTTCTACCAGCCCCTTGATGTTATGAGGAACATACCAGGTGTATTGCCATCCGTTGCCCTCTATCCATTTATATCCGCTGAAGATGTCATAATCAGCAATCCAGTTTCCGGCTGAATCTTTCGGAGTCTGCCATTTGGTTTCCTGATTAAACTGATTACGCCAGTTTTCCGAGCGTTCTATGAAATAGGCATATTCCTTGTCCTTACCCAGGGCCTTTGCCAGCTGGGCAGTACAGAAATCCGTATATGCGTAATCTAGGGTCTGACAAGCCGCACCAGTTTCTATGGGAACATATCCTTTCTTCCTATAAGCATTCAGATTACGCTGGCCTGCATAGCCGGATCCTTCAATCCAACGGCCCTCTTCTGTGGCATTATGATATACTGCCTCCCACAGTTTGTTTACGTCATATTTCCGGATTCCTTTTTGATATGCACCGACCATCAGGGCAATTTCATGCGTTACTTCCATAATGCCTGTATGTTCCAGCCCGGTGGGGCCGTTGTTGGTCCAGCCGGTCTTGTCAAAGAGTTCCAGTTGTGTCAGCACCCAGTTATTCAGGATATCGGGAGATATGAGAGCCAATAAAGGATTTAAATTCCAGAATGTATTCCAGGAAGCATCTCCTCCATACATGGGTTGCTTGTTCTGGGTCTGTTGAATATTCTCTAACGGATCACGGTATCTGCCGTCTGCATCACTCCAGGTTTGTTTGGCATAAGCCCGATAAAGATTTGTATAGAATTTTTTCTTGTCTGCTTCATCTCCTTCTACCTCGATCTTTGACAGTAATGTGTTCCATTCCTGTTTGGCTGCCTGATGTACGGCATCAAAATCCCAGCCATAGGGTTTTAATTCTGCTTCATAGTTATTCTTGCATCCTTGCTGGTCAACCAGCGACAGGGATACCTGAACCAGAACCGATTCGTCTTTCTTGACGTCAAATTCTACAAATCCACCGCAATCGCCATTTGATTTCCACTCTCTGATGTTTTTTTCCACCTTATCGTCTTTCCATCCGTTGAAAGTCTTGAAAGGCTTGTTGAACTTGATGTTATAATGCAGGATATAGTCTCCTGCTACACGTGTATCGGCATATCCTTCAATCTCCTGATCTGAAATCACTTTAAAATATCCTTCATGGATATCAGTGCCATACTCTGCGGGATAATTCAGGTCAAGCATGATCCGGGCATTGTCATAGTCATTGGCAAAAGTGTATTTATGGAAACCGCAGTGGTTGGTTGCGGTCAGCTCTGCCTGACAGTCTGCATCATACAGAAAGACAGAGTAATAGCCTGGTTCTCCTTTTTCTGTTTCTTTTAGAATCCTTGAATGATAACCGGCATTGGCTCCTCTGTAAGGTGACGAAGAAGAACCTTCCCAGGTAACAAGATCCTGTACGGCAGGCATGATCATCAAACCGTTCATCATCCACGCATGAATATGTGTGAAACCTTTTACGTTATTAATGGAATATTCGTATCCACCCATCCAGTGAGCGTCCTGATTGTCTGCTCCCAACTGTACCATTCCGTATGGAACAGCTGCGTATGGTCCCAGCATGGCACGTGAATTGGAAGTTCCGACAAAGATATCTACATAATCCACCGGGTCTTTCACCGGAGAACAGCCGAACAGGGCGCTCAGGCATATCATGGAAAATAGCTTGTTCATAGAACTGTAAAAAGATTAGTTGGTAACAACATTTTATTTGATAGAGAACTCGGTCAGGACAAAACCATGATCAGATCCATAGAAGAACGGTTCTCCTTCAAACTGGAACTGCTTACCCAGATAGTTGTCATAACATTGGGAGGCGGTAGCTTTGATCGTCTTTCCCTGGTAATAGATATAGTCTATCCGGTCTTGCCTGTTGGGAGTTTCCAGTGAATCGGCTGTTGTCAGCCAGGTTGTTCCGATATTTTTCACCGGATCCGGATTCACCTCTCTGAAGCTGTCAATAAATCCTGCTTCTTCCATGGATTTTGATACCGTCCAGTTGACCACTGCTCCTCCATGATTGTACAGATTTTTGGTAGCTTCCGTCCAGTCCAGATGAGAATGAATATTGAAATCTCCTCCCATGATCATAGGGATGCTGTCTGATTCTGCGATGAATGGTTTCAGGAGACTGATAATTGTACGGATCTCGTCATCTCGGGTGCCGGCATCATCCCAGGCCAGTATTTCAGCCTCACTTTTTTCGGTTGGGACACATCGTGCATCGGGAAGATAATGTAGCCAGGTGTCGAAAATGCGCACTTTCTTTCCATGCATCAGGATTTCAACTCCGCCGAAATTGAACGTTGAGATCTGATCGGGGAAAGTATAAGTCTTGACAATGGGATAACGGCTGTAAATAGACAGATTGCTGGAAAGCAGGCGGTGGTAATATCCCAGGGAATCTGCAACTTTATCCGAAGTTCCGTAGGTCTCGATCATCAGAATGACGTCTGCTTCACTTTTCTTCAGAACACCGATAACTCCGTCACATGCTTGTTTTCCATACTTGTTAGAGTGTCCTTCATGCCAGATATTCCAGGAAAGCACTTTTAAAGTATTGTCTTTTTGAACTTCTTTTGTACAAGATGTGCCCATGAATGTAAGGGCAAAAAGGCCTAAGGTTAAAATGCATTTTTTCATCGTATTAATTTTTAGTCTGATAAATATTTAAGTTCAGGATTGTTTCCCCAGTTTTCCTGTTGTCCATAGCAAATAGACCATGCAAAGCAATAATGGCAATAATCCTGCGATTTGTCCGTACCCATCGGATAAGGCTCCCATAAACGGCATGATCAGAGCTCCTCCGGAAACGCCCATAATCATCAGTGCCGAGATTTCATTGGCATGCTCCGGTTTATGTTTTAATGCGTAGGAAAACAGAATCGAAAAAACATTGGAACATGCAAGCCCGATGATTACAATCCATAGCAACAGAAGCCATAACTGGTCGCTGACCAGTAATGCAGCAAAGGCTGCAATGGCTATTATCATTCCTGACTGCATGAAAATCTTACTGTCAATCCGTGTCAGCAGCAGGGCTCCGAAAAAGGTTCCTGCCGTTCTTGATATGAAATACAGACTTGTACCCAGACCGGCTTCATTCAATGACAAACCGGTTTGTGCCATCAGTAATTTAGGTATATGAGTATTGAGACCTACATCAATTCCAACTACTGCCAGAATACCGATAAAAAGCCACAAAATGATCTTGTCTGAGAACAAGGCCAGTGCAGAACGGAAACTGGTGGTTGTTTTGACATTTTGGGGACGATCTGTGTCAATCGACAGAAGCAGCCAGATTCCTGCCAGCAGAGTGGTTCCTGAGTAGACAACAAAAATCAGTTTCCAGTTTCCCCAGTACGAAGCGGCAATACCTGCAATAACGGGACCGAGGAATGAAGATATGGCTTTGACAAATTGTCCCAAAGTCAGGATGCTGGCCATCTTTTTTTCGCTTACAACCTGAGCAATCATCGGATTCAGCGAAACCTGGAGAATGGTGTTTCCGATGCCCAACAGTGCAAATGTCAGCAAGGTAAGGCTGAAATTATAATCAATCAATGGGAGAAGCATGGCTACAGCCGTTACTCCCATTGACAGCAGAACCGTATTCTTTCTTCCTAGCTTGTTCATGATCATTCCTGTGGGAATGGAACACAGGGCAAACCATAAGAAGACAAGCATAGGGATCAGATTGGCTAATGTATCCGACAGGAAGAAGTCTTTCTTGACATAGTTTGTGGCTATCCCTACTACGTCCACAAAACCCATGACAAAAAAGCCGAATAGAATCGGAAAAAGTTTCATCCATGTGATCGTGCTTTTCATATTTCCCTGATATTTAGTTAGTATGCATTTGAACTTCCAGTTTTCCTCCTTTCACGATATCTGTAAAGGGTAAGTGTACTCCCTGAATGGGTTTGCCGTTCAGCAGATATTGGTTCACATACGCATCACTTCCCGTATTGCCGGTAGTGGTAATTACAAACTGGTCTCCGGGGTAATATTCCTTGTTTAAATGAATGGTAATCTTGTCGAACAAGGGAGCACCCAGACTGAAAGAAGGATGAATGTCTGTCAGACCTTTCACATCAAAAAGTCCCATGGATGAAATGACATACCATGCTCCAAGCTGTCCCTGATCTTCATCCTGACCATATCCGTATCCGTGTACACCATCTGTTCCATAGAATTCATTCAGGATGGCGCGTACCCATTTCTGGGTAAGCTCCGGACGGCCGGCTTCGTTAAACAGCCATGAAATATGCAGGCAGGGCTGATTGCCGTGATTGTATAAGGTTTCCAGGCCGGCAAAAGCACCTACTTCTGTTCCGCCGCTGAAAATCTTTTTCTGTGATTGGGTAAAAATACTGTCCAGACGTGCATTGAACTCTTCGGTTCCTACCTTGGCAACCAGTCCTTTTACATCATGCGGTACATAGAACGTATATTGCCAGGCATTTCCTTCCTGAAAACCACGCCATACTTCCATCGGGTTAAAGTTGTCAACAAACTTTCCGTCTGCCTTCTTCGGACGGATAAAGTTGCAGGATGTGTCATACAGACGTTCCCATCCTTTTGACAGGTTCATCAGCTTGTCATAATTCTCCGTATCTCCCAGTGATTTGGCCCATTGAGCTACGGCCCATGCACTGTAAGAATATTCCAGAGTGTGTGAAGCCGAGAACATGAAGGTTTCATGGTAACCTTCTCCCTGGTCCTGATGAGGAACGTAACCATATTTTACAAATTCTGCGGTGTTGACCTTCCCCGCACCAAACGGGCGGTCTTTCCCGTCCAGCTCATTTTTCAGGCAAGCTTCGTATGCCAGTTTCGTATCGAAATCCCGGATCCCACACTGATAGGCTCCGGCAATAATCGTACTTAGCAAGTTGGTCCCGACTCCCGATACATACCGGTTATTGGCCAGTCCGTCAGCCAGCCATCCGGCATCCTTGTAAGCCTGGATGTGAGAGCTGACATATTCTGACATGTATTCAGGATAAGCCAGAGTCCACAGCTGAGACAGGTTCCACTGAGCTCCCCATGCAGCATCGGTGTTGTACACATTATATTGAGGTTTGCCTTCCTTCATTGGCAACTGTCCTACTGAACCGTCATTGCGCGGGTAAGCACCGTTTACATCGTTTGCCAGTCCGCGTCCCAATAAAGCATGATACAGCCCCGTATAGAACTTTACCTTGTCTTCTCTTTTGGATGTTTCTACCTCAATACGTCCCAGATACTCCTGCCAGATCTGATGGGCCTGTTCTTTGGCATCCTCAAAGGTTTTGCCCTCTGCTTCAGCCTGCAGATTGATTCTGGCATTTTCTACCGAAGTATAAGAAAGGCCGATTTTGGCCGTCACTGCCTCCTGCTGTTCATTGGAAAACGTAAAGTACATACCCGCTCCGGTCCCCTTGCTTTCCTTTGCATCTGCCAGTTGAGTATTGCCATGGAAACTGCCGTAACTTTCCGGTTTCCGGTCAAGAACTGCAGAGAAATAAAGCGGGACAGTAGCTCCCGGCTGATATTTTTTTACATATTCCGGCATGGTAATCACCCACCCTTCGATATGTCCGTCAGCTGTATAAGTTACATATGCATCTTTTACGGCTCCACTCTCTCCCTGACGGTTTCCGATATTAAACAGGATATGGTTGTCTGTTCCTTTGGGGAAGGTAAAACGCTGGAATGCCACACGGGGAGTAGCAGTCAGTTCAGCCTGAATCTGATAGTCATCCAGCAGTACTGAATAATATCCGGCTGTGGCAATTTCATTCTCGCGTGAAAAGTGTGAACGGTATCCCGTTTTTACCGAGTCTGTAGGTAAGCCGGGAACTGTGACCAGTTTACCGCTGGTCGGCATCAGCACGATACCTCCAACCTGAAACTCATGTAGACAGGGAAATCCTTCAATGGTGTTCTCACGATAGTCATACCCCGTGGCTTCCCATCCCCATTTATTTCCCAGACTTCCATTGGTGGAAGGAGCCGGTTTGGCCAGACCGAAAGGCAATGCTCCCGGTGTGAAATGAAACCATCGGCAGTGTGCCGTTCCGATTCTTGGCTCCACATATTGTGTCCAGTCTTCAACGTTCCGTATCTTTTCCTGATTGTTTTCGCAGGAACTGCACAAGGTTCCCAGTATGCATATAGCTAGTATATATTTTTTCATGGTCTGATTTTTATGTTAATTGTTTTTCTTTCTTAATTCACTTACAGCCAGCCAGTAAGCTCCCAGCGCAATAGCCCGGCTGGCTCCTAGTCTGGATAATATCACTCCTGTCCGGCGTTCTGTCTGATAGGCAACTTCCTTTTGTGATTCCGGTACCTTGACATAGCGGTCTGCCGTTTTCAGAAAGGCTTCTGACTCTTCCTGATTTTCCAGGTTATAAGCTTTCATCTGAAGTCGGGGAAAACGTGTCCCGTCTGTCATTCCGGTATCTTCCCTCAGCTCTTTCATCAGGGCTGGCAGGATATATTTGGACGCTCCGGCTATTCCTCCTCCGATAACCACTATACCGTCTATCAGTGTAAGGGCTGTGGCTATGGCATGTCCGGCCACTTCCCCCAGTTCTGCAAAGGCCCTCTTTGCAGCTTCCCGGTTTCCTTCTTTCAGACCTTCGGCAATTTCATAGATCTCTTTCGGCGTGTAGCTGGCGGCATCTCCCGATAATTTCGTATAGATGCGCTGAATCCCCCGGATGCTGACACTTTCTTCGGCAATCAGTTCTCCGTGTTTTTTATGAGGCAGACACCACAGATAGCCGCCGGTCTGATTGTCTCCTTTCAGCAGATTGCCGTGAATGACCACTCCCCCGCCAAAGCCTGTTCCCAGGGTAACTCCCAGCAGATTGTGATAACGCTTGGGATTTCCGGCAGCTTCCAGTCGGGAATTAATCTCCGGCAATGCACCGGCCAGTGCTTCTCCATACGCAAACAGGTTTCCGTCGTTATTGATGAATACAGGTATTCCGAAACAATCCTCCAGATAAGGGCCAAGGGCTACCCCGTTCCGGAATGCGGGGAAATTAGGCAAGTCGCCTATGATTCCGGCTTCATAGTCTGCCGGTCCTGGAAATGCAAAGCTGATGGCTTCAGGACGGGCAGGAAGAAGGGACTGTATGGTTTCAAATCCTTTTCTGATTGTATGTAAACAGAGCTCCAGGTCATGGGGTGCTGTCGGTAGGGTAACCGGAGAGACTATTTCCTCTCCGTTACAGATGGCAGAGAATACCAGATTTGTACCACCTGCATCCAGTGTCATAACAATAGGATTCGCTGTATTCATAGTCTTTATTCTTTTTATTGTCTGAATCTTACATATGCCTTGATTGTTCCGCACTGTTTACCCTCGGATGCTCCATATGGGCGAATCGTGTATTCTCCGACAGAAGCCGGAATGATGAATGTCTCTGCATAATGTACGATAAAAGGTTCAAAAGCGTGAGTCGGGCTTTCAATGATGGCTTCTTCTCCTTCTACGAGATTAAATACCTGTACTCCCCCGTCTGTATGATGAGTGACGGGAGCTGTAAACCAATGGCGTCGGGTTTCTATGAATTCATTTTCGTGCAGACCCGTACGTTCTTCACGCCACCCTTCTCCCTCTGCAATCTGTTCAATATGGTTGACCAGATATTCACGGGTGAAATCGGTCTGGCGTTCCCACTGGATAACCTTCGACCCGTGTCCGATATTGATCGGACGAGGCAGTCCGTCCAGTCCCAGGCGTCCCCAGTCCCACAACTTAAATGTAAAGATGCTGGGGGTTGCACTGATTTCCAGCACCATGGCTCCTGCTCCTGAACAATGAATGGTTCCGTTCGGAATCAGGAAATGATCATGCTTCCTGGCCGGCCACTGATTGATATATTTTTGTGTATCAAACGGCTTCCCTGTTTCCTGTGATTCGTTCAGGGAAGTAATCATTTCATCCGGATTCACTCCTGTTTTCAGTCCCAGAAATACGGTTGCCCCTTCTTCCGCATCAAGCAGATAATAACTTTCATCCTGTGTGTAATAGATACCGAAAGTATCACGGATATACTGGGTTGTCGGATGTACCTGCAAACTCAGGTTCCCGCCTCCGATAGTGTCCAGAAAATCAAAACGGATCGGGAAATCCTGTCCAAAACGTGATTCAACCGGTCCTCCCAGCAAATCACGTGTCTTATAGAATACCAGGTTATTGGAAGGCATCTCAAAACGTTCTCCATTTATATTGAAATACAGGCTGTTTTCTTCCGGTACACAGTCAAAGCACCACCCATAGTTGGGCTGGTCGGGATTCAGGTCACATACTCTTTTCATCCACTGGCCTCCCCATGGAGCCGGATCGAAGAACGGAACGACGCGGAACGGCTTATGGGCTGTCTTGTCCAGTCCTTTCCGTAACAGGTCTCCGGTAATCATTTTAGGCTCGCCGGCAATGTGGGTATCCATCCAGTAGTCTGCTTTGCTTAATAACTGCTTTTTCAGCTGGTCACAAACGACCCAGTCTACAAAATATCCTCGCTTGTAATGATATGAGGCACCTTCCGCTTTATTCTCAACGCCCAGTCCGTTGATTTCGTGACGGCGTGAACGCATCTGGATTTCCCAGCGGGCCATGTCCACGTATACAATGCAGTCAGCTTCGGGAGCTACCCAGGCGGCTCCGTGACCATATACTACGGTCAGGCCTTGAGCCGACCGGATCTTTTCCCGGGCTGAAGCCAATTTGTCCGTATTGAAAAAGTCTTTGTATGATAAATGCGTACGGAACCCGAACAGCCGGTCATCTGTGACATACGGATAAGTCATCTGTTCGATCTCGTTCACCGGTTTGAATAAACTTTGTGTATCGATCCAGCAATCGGCATGCAAGCCTGCAAATCCGTCGCGCAGCTCGTCGTGAAGGACTCCCTGATAGCATTCTATTACCAATACACAAGATTCGGCAGACAGGCTGCTTTTCAGTTGGTTACAGATATTCTCCCAGCCTTTCCATACAATCCCTTCCATCGGTGTGGCAGGGTATTTATCGTAATTACTTTTATACATACGGTTTTTTTGATTTATTTAATTATGCCTATTGAAAAATTTCATTTTCTACTTTCGCAAAAGTAGGGTTTAAAATTGGGAAAAAGTTGTATATTTGTATCGATTTACTTGTACTTTCTTATTATTTTTTATCCTATGGTTAAAATGAAAGAAGGGTTCAAGGGAGAACGGTTTGCCTCTCTCCCGGACAACCTGCTGGAGACATATAGTAAAGATCCCCTGATCGGAGACTTGTTTTTGCGGAAGATAGGATATTTCCCTCGGGTAAAATACCATTATATCCAGAAGGAACACGGTTGTGACTATACCATGCTTATCTATTGTACGGATGGTGAGGGATGGTATGAGATCTATGGCGAAAAACATATTCTGCGAAAGAATGAATACATCATACTTCCGCAGAATACTCCTTATGCTTTTGGGGCCAACAATGAAAATCCCTGGACTATCTATTGGTTGCATTTTAAAGGCAAGAACTGTAAATACTACCAGCCGGGAAGTTGTGTTCCGCGCAGCATTACCCCCGACAATCATTCACGCCTTCAAGACCGCCTGCTGTTGTTTGAGGAAATCTACCATTGTTTTTCTCTGGCATATATCCCGGAATACATGCGGTACACTTCGGCCTGCCTGCATCTGTTCCTGTCCTCTTTCATTTATCTGGAACAGTACCGTTCCATACAGACCTTTATCAATAAGGATCTGAGCTTTTCAGGAAAAGTCATCCATTTCATGCAGGAAAACTTACAATATAATATAACCCTGGAAGAACTGGCTGCTCACTTTAAATATTCAGCATCACACTTTTCCATGCTGTTTCAGAAGGAAACCGGTTCTTCACCGATAAATTATTTTCTCAGATTGAAAATACAGAAGGCCTGTCAATATATTGAACTTACGGATTTGAAGTTACAGGATATTGCAACTGCCATCGGCTTTGAAGAACCGGCTTATTTTTCCCGTTTGTTTACGAAAATCATGGGAATGACTCCGTCAGCTTACCGGAAACAGGAAAAGGGTTAAAAGCAATTCTTTTTAATCGCTTTCAGCCATCCTGCGGCATGGGTTTCCTGACCTTTTTCAGAGAAATGAACACCGTCTCCGCGTTGAAATGCTTTGTTCAGCTTGTCGGTGTCCGGTCCCTCAAAGATATCATCATATTTTTTCGCCAGTTTCTTTTGAGCGTTGCGTATAGCCGGATCATTTCCTTCATTTTCATTGACACAATAAGGATGATACGAGGCTACTGCGACACCTATCGGGCTGTTTATTCCTCTGCTTCTGAATACTTCGCGTATGGTTTCAAACATGCGTATGTAGTTTTCTTCAGAAGTGTTGCTGATGTTATCCGATTCGCCCTGGTGCCATAAAATGCAATCAGGAGTGATATGTTGTTCTTTCAGCTGTTCAACCGTTTCAATCAGTCTGTTATGGAGATAACCTCCTTTAGCCCAGGCAGAGATTTCTACACCTCCTACACCGATGGGAATGATTGTCACCTGACCGGTACATCCGTCTTCAATGAGCTTGTCGGCGAGTCTGTTCCAGGCACTGCCTCCGTTGCCTGTTGCACCGATCAGAGGATCTGCTGACGGATAAAGTTTTCCTTCAAAATAATTGTACACTTTATGCTTGGGAGTATAATTTCCCCATCCATGATTGGCTGAATTGGATTGTCCGAAGGTAAATATTACCATTCCTTTCCGGGCTTCTTCCAGAGGAACTTCCTGATAGTTCTCAGCCCAGCTGCGAAGCTGTTCGATGGCTCTGACAAGCACCCCGGCTTCACCACGGAATGTTCCGGAACCTTTGGGCTCGCCCGACTGGGTATACCATTCATTAAATCCTTTATTTCTGACCACTCTGGCCAGCATCGGACGAAGTTCCTCATAAGCCTCTTTGATAAATCCGTTTTCTGCCAGTCCCCATATCATGCGCGCTCCGAACCAGGTCCAGTCACCGCCGTTCTGATATCCGTATGGATACATGCCTACTCCCTTGAAGAAACCGGCCGGATAGGTCGGATACATGGTCAGTCCGATGGTCTGGGCTCCGGCTTTTCTCACATTCTCAAGCATGCGGTTGTTGGCCTGTTCGATTTCTTCTTTTGAAAGCAGTCCGGCAAGAATGGCTACAGCAGTTCCGCCATGGTAGTAGATCTGATTTTCGTCAAAATTCTTGGGAAACGGAGATCCGTTCAGATAGATGTGCGGTATGAATTTCCGTTTCTCCTTGTCCCACAGATGCTTTCTGATATTCTGGGCCAGTTCATTCTTTACCTTTCCCCATTTGCTCTTGTAACCTTCGTTGGTTGTCATTTCCAGGAAATTATCTATGGCAAGCACCAGCATGGCATTATCATAGATGTCAATGGTATAATGCGTATTCTCATCAATTTCTACTCCCCAGATATGTTCAGGCTGGACATCTCCCCAATCGGCTGTTGTTGCTCCTGTGATCAGGCCGTATTCCTGATTATACTTATGTTCCATCAGGTATCTTAATGCCCATTCCATTCTTTCTTCCACAGTCTTGCCGGCTACCACCGATTTCAGATAATCCGTATTTCCGCTTTTCCGGATATACTGGTATACGGCCTGAATGAGTGAAGTCTCATGGTCTGTTTCAACGGTATTTTTGTGTGCGGCAAACTGGGGACATGTTTTTGACAGTCTGTATTTATATCCTCCGACATTATTTAAATCGGCTTTCCTGATATCAATATATCCGTCAACGATGTCTCCTTCGGCCCCTTGGAAATGGAAGAAGGTATTCAGACAGTCCTGTACATTCTTGTCTGGCATCACATCCATAGCCACTTGAATGAAGGTATTGAAATCTCTGATCCATACTTCTCCGTATCCGTCACCTGCATTCAGTCCTGTGGACACGGTTTTGTATGCCATGCGATGTACCTGATCCATTAAAGGATCTTCCAGAATGTTTTTTTGTACGATTCTGAGTTCTGCCTCTTTTTCATTACCGGCGTTTGCCTGTAGAGAAACCATGGAGCATAGCACTCCAAGACCCAGTATTGAAATCTTTCTGTTCATTTTCATATAAAAGGTTTAACAAGTTAATGAATAATAATCCAATTTACAATTTACAGAATAATCTGAATGATGTATGCAAAAGTAGAGCTTTTTATGCTGGAAAAATTGTATATAACTTCCAATTCGCTTGCATTATCTTACGATTTTGCGGAATGCCCTTGCATAATAAGAAGTATTTGGCTATTTTTGGCTGACTTGAAAATTTAATTTATTCGTGGGGTATCTTATACATCTATTATTAAATACAGGAAGTAATGAATTCAAGAAATTGATTATCTTCAGATTCAACATGGAATGAATTAATAGAGGCGTATAACCCGCTGATAACTTACAGATTAAAACGACTATATGGCAAGTAATATTGAATTTATAGAATTTATCTGTTCCCAGCTTGAGGACTTAGGATGTGTACGTTACCGGAAGATGTTTGGTGATTATATGGTTTATCTCAATGAAAAGCCGATAATCTTAGTATGTGATGATATAGCATATATAAAGAAACATCCCGGTATTTCCGATATGATGCAAGATGCAGAAAATGGAACTCCTTATGAGGGAGCGAAGGAACATTACATCTTGGATGTAGAGCATAAGACGGCTTTACAGGAGGTAGTAAGTAGATTATGGAAATATTTGCCATATCCCAAAGAAAAACAATCTTCAATTGCATCAAAGAAAACAATACATCCTTTTCGTAAACTTCCTAATGTAGGAGTGCAGACTGAGCAGGATTTGCTGGCCATGGGATATACTTCTATCGACTCTCTTAAAGGAGTGAAGGCTGATGAATTATATCAGAAAGAGTGTGATTTACGGGGGTGCTCTATAGATCGTTGTCAGCTCTATCTGTACCGTGCACTGGAATATTATATTAACTCTGAGAATCCGGATATGGATAAGTGTAAATGGTGGTACTGGAAAGATGATTATTTTTATCCTTCGCCATGTGGAACCAGATGTGTAAATTGTCCGTCTTTTCCAAAAGAATGTAAAGGATGCAGAAATATTAAAGGCAGGGTGTTTTGGACTCAGTACACAGGTGATACGGTATGTCCTATCTGGAAATGCTGTAGTGAACATAATCGGGAAAACTGCGGAAGTTGTCCGGATTTACCATGTGCCCGCTTCATGAAAGACCCTACTATATCAGATGAGGAAAATGAAGCCAATCTGAAACAGATGATTGATAACCTTTCGGAATTTGTCAAATAACTTATCCCGAATTAAAAATGAGTTGATAGCAAATTTTTAATTTCTGTGCCAAAAGATGAAATCATCTTTTGAAGTAATCATTTTTTATTTCTGCATTTCAATATCTGGGGAAATTGAAAACAATGCTTTTTTAAAGTAAAGCATATCTTTTAATATTTTACCTTCTTCTATGATAAGGTGGTCATAGCTGTGAGTAAAAAAATCAGGAATGGAATGTGAATAGCTAAAGCCACAAGACTCATAAAAAGAAACAGTCTTTACACTATCTCCTGTGCCTACAGTCATATATCTAAATTTATCTGCATAGTGATTGCATAAATAATTTATCATTCTTTTCCCATAACCTCTCCTTTGATATTGCGGTGTTACTGCCAGATTTTTAAGTTCGCATATGTCACAACCTTCATCTGTAACAACTGCCGAACAGACAGCCTCGTTTACAGCGTTGAACATCACAAACATCTCACCTTTTTCCAAATACTTGTCAATCATTGATTCCTGTTCATCTGCCAGCAACAGCATATCCAAATATTCTTTTTTATTTGTCTGTATCTTATCTATCCTCATATTATTACAATTCATAAAACAAAGATAATCGTCGGAATAATAAAAGGATATGAAAATAGAGATTTTTTCTTGAGAATTGTCTATTTCATAATATAATATTAAATTAGAGCCGAACATTTATTCTAAAGAAACTAAATGAGTGATTTATGAAAACCGAAAGACTTATACTTCGTCCGTGGACGGAAGAAGATGCTGCATCACTCTACAAATATGCACAAAATCCGAACATAGGACCGATAGCAGGATGGCCGCCACATACATCCATTGAAAATAGCAGAGAAGTAATAAGGGATATACTTTCTGCCCCGGAGACTTATGCCGTGGTTTTAAAGGAAACCAATGAACCTATTGGTAGTGTAGGCATTATGTTCGGTGACGGCGTACATAGTGCAGACATGCAGGAGGGTGATGCCGAAATTGGTTATTGGATTGGTATGCCTTACTGGGGACAGGGACTTATACCGGAAGCTGTTGGATGCCTTCTCTTACGTTGTTTTAATGAACTGAACATCAAAAGAGTGTGGTGCGGATATTATGACGGAAATATTAAATCCCGCAGAGTGATGGACAAATGTGGTTTTCGGTTTCATCATACAGAAAGAGGAAAGACTTCTCCGTTAGGAGATATCCGTACGGAACATTTTACTTTGCTTACCAAAGAGGATTGGGAAGAAATGGTAAAATATAAAGGTGTTCCATGATAAGAACAAGGATAAAATCATTTATTCAGTCTGATTTAGCATCTGCTTGGTATTCAGTTGCTTCTGGCTATTATGATGGCGAAGTGATATAAAGAATATAGTAGCTTCTGATGAGTGTCATGTTAAGAGGGATAACAGAAACGGCATATAGTAGACCTGAAAAGAAAATGTGAACAAAAATGAACGAATTAACTAATAATATGTACCTTAAACAGGGTTTTAAAACAATAATGGAGACAGACGAAGAATTTATTATGGTAAAAGAGCTTATTGAAGAAAAAGCAATTATGAGTGTTCCCTGTCCGGAGAATACTGTAACCGGATAAAATAGCCGTTGCATGGTGAACATCAGCCTCCTTCTCTCTTTGCCGGCCTCTGATTATGGAATATATTGATATTGTCTGATTTTGCCTTTTTCGATCTGGAATACCATCTCTGCTGTACCCAGCCCGTCGCTTTCCACTGAGAAATGCAATTTCCCTTTCGTGCCCCTGTCGGCTTTCACAATGGCCAGATACAGCCCGTTAAAAGCCGGACGTGTTGTTTCCGGAAAAGGAATCAGACAGGTCGGATCTCCGTTATCGGTTGCCACAATTTTACCCGGCCCGTCCAGCGTTGCTTTAATCAGAGGCTCTGCGGTAGGTACTTCGTTTCCGTCCGCATCCAGTACGGAAACCCGTACAAAGATCAGATCCTCACCGTCAGACTTTAGTATTTTCTTGTCGGGATTCAGTTTCAGTTTTACCGGAGCACCTGTTGTCTTTACCGACGCTTCTGCCCATACTTTTCCGTCTTTATAAGCCACAGCCTTCAGTTCACCCGGTTCATACGGAACCTCATTCCAGCGGAAACGGTATTCAAATGCCTGCTTCTGCTTTTTCCCCAATGATTTGCCGTTCAAGAACAGTTCAACCTCGTCACCGGATGAATAGACGAAAACCGGGATATTCTCTCCTTTCTTGTTCTCAAAATTCCAATGCGGCAAAATATGCACCATCGGATAGTCAGGCATCCATCGGGATTGATATAAGTAATAGCGGTCTTTGGGGAATCCGGCGAGATCGACAATGCCAAAATAGCTGCTGCGCGAAGTCGGACGGTTCTCTTCTATCTTCTTCAGTTCCTCTTCCTGCTTTTTCAGTTCTTCTTTACTCAAGGCGGCTGCATGATTCAGCAGTACGGTTTTGTCGCTGTTAAACGGAGTCGGTTCTCCCAGATAGTCGAAGCCTGTCCATACGAATTCACCGCAAATGGCCGGATAGCGGTCGAGAGCCGCAAATTCCTGATCAGGCAATCCGCCCCATCCCGGTTCATTCAGGTCGTACGAAGAAACATGGAATTTGCGTGGAAAGTATTCTCCGCGGGAGCTCATGGTGGAGCTGCTTTCGCTGGAAAATCCAGACAGATGTTCGTGTCCTTCTTTGTTGAGGAATTCTCCGTAGAAATGAGGACTGCCATAAACACCGGCTGCATAGTTCATCCCATGTACATCAACCTGTAACTCTGTTCCGTTCATGGCAGACTTGCTGGGATAGGAAGCTCCGAAGGTTACCGGACGGGTCTTGTCAAAACGGTGTACCACGTCGGTCAGATAGCGGGCTATGCCCAGTTCAGGAGTGTATTGTTCGGAAACTTCATTGCCGGTACTCCATAAAATGACAGAGGGATGATTTCTGTCCCGGCACACCAGTGCTTCCAGGTCTTTTACGTGCCATTCTTCAAACAGTGAACCGTAATCGCCTGGCTGTTTGCCCTTCTTCCAGCAGTCGAATGCTTCATCCATGACGAGAAATCCCATCTTGTCGGCCAGATCAAGCAGTTCCGGCGCCGGAATGTTGTGGGAAGTGCGCAGTGCATTGCAGCCGAAACTTTTCAGAATTTTCAACTGCCGTTCCAGGGCAACTTTATTGACAGCTGTTCCCAGTGCTCCCAAATCGTGGTGATTACAGGTTCCCTGTATCTGTACCCGTTTCCCGTTCAGCAAGAAACCATTGTCGTGCGTGAAGCGGATTGTCCGGAATCCGAAAGGTACCTCATAAGTATCGACCTGTTTTTTCCCGTCAAATACGACAACTCTGGCCAGATAACGGTTTGTCTGTTCCAGGCTCCAGCGTCTGGGTTCAGATACCGTTACAGTCACGCTGTCTTCCAGCGTTCCATCGGCCGGCAAATTCAGGGATAAGGATTTGCACTTTGCGACTTCCGCCCCTACCCGGTCTTCTGCATCCAGTTCATATACAGACACCGCATAATGGCCTTTTACCGGATCCGGCAGGTGATTGCGCAGTTTTACTGAAATGACAGCCTTCGCTTCTTTATCCGAAATCTGGGGAGTGGTGACAAAAACGCCCCAGTGATCTACATGTACCTGTGATGTCTTTACCAGACGGACATGTCTGTAAATACCTGCACCGGGATACCAGCGGGAGCCCATGTTTTCTGTATTCAGACGCACGGCTACGACATTCTCGCCGCCATACACGACTGCAGGTGTCAGATCTACCCGGAAAGAGGTATATCCATAAGGATGGCCGCCAACTTTCTTGCCGTTCAGCCATACCTCTGCATGAGCCATGGCACCGTCAAAGTCCAGATAAAGGCGTTTGCCTTCATCCTTCTTTTCCACCTTGAAATGTTTTCGGTACCATCCGATGCCGCGCCAGGGAAGCTTACCGGTGAATCCTTCCAGATCAGGGCGGAAAGGACCTTCTATGGCCCAGTCATGCGGTAAATCCAGCTGCTTCCAGTTCCGGTCATCAAACAGGATGCTTTCTGCTGCTACGGGCTCCTCCAGCCTTGTTCCGTCTGCCTGTAATCCATATCTGGAAAACAGCCAGTCAAAGTCAAAATTATAGATTGAACGGCCTGTTGAAGCCCCGACCTTTACTGCAAAAATCAGTAATAATATGCATAATATTTTCTTTTTCATATTCCTGGTTTATTTATTCGTTGGATGAATTAAATGAAATGTTTAAATCTCAGAACAATTGTATCGGACTAAAACCGGCTCGTATTCTTCCGACTCCGTAATGCCGTAAAGGGTACTGTCGTCTTCCGTTACGGCGATGTTGACAACGAAAGGGGTCAAATTCAACTTGCGGCATAAGTGCCCTTCCCAATCGAATACAAGCACTTCTTCGCTGAAACTTATCCCTTTACCCGGACCTTTGAACTTTTCAGGCATTTCTTCCCGACTGATAGCGCGTAGATCACCTTTCGTATTCCTGCTCAGAAGCATATATATGTATCGGGGTGTCACGGAAACTTTAAATCCACACAATTCACGGTCGGGTGCCCCCTCCGGACTGATGCCGTCCGATCCAGGATGGTAGGTCGGATACTGGTTGAGTATAACTTTGCGGTTAACAATCCGATTGTCTTCCAAATCAAATATTTCGGCATACAATCCTTCATCGCATCCATATATAAAGCGGTTTCTATGAGGATGTTTCTTAATGCGTGCCGAGGAATTGTAAATCCACTGTTTGGTCATCAAAGGCCCATCGAATCCGTCATCAGGCGAAAATTCCTCTATGTCCGTCAGTTGCCCGGTAGACAGGTGCAGCAACTTGAACCATTCCGGTTTCGTATTCTCAGGATTAGGGACGACACAAGCTGTAAGCAAAGTACTGTCGTCGATGAATTCTGCTTTCATCAGCCACAGAGCATTGTTCTGCCTGAAAGCATGGATGGGCCGTATGTCATAAGTATCGAGGTTGACGAGCTGCGCACCCATATCGTTACTGCTGTAGAGCAACATATTTCGTGTGGGCTTGTGGTAGTATACCGAATTGGCTTCCATCAATTCATCCGGTCCTGATCCACGCTTGCCGTAGCGATGAAAAAGGCAAGCGCTATCTCCCGTCAGTTTATATGCTTCAACGAAGAACGGTTCCTTGGAAGCTTCAATAAGGATTTCATTGGTATCTGCATGGATGATCGTATAACCATTCTGTAGCGAGTCGGCAGGTATTACGCTTCCTTCAAGAGGGAAAACGGGAATTGCAGCCTTGTCCTGTTCTCGACAGGACAAGGCTGCAATTCCTACCAAAAGCATGACGGACAGACTAATGCGATTCATGTTAATTAGATTCAGTTTATTAAGTAAATGTACATACTTTTTGGGGAATACACAAGTCTTACACGGAATATTTTTGTAAGAGAGTTTAAAACAAAACTATGCCTGATCTGCATACAGAAAATAAGAACTCTGTACACTCTTCCATTTTGTAAATAAATCCGCGAAAACCAATCATCTTTATGCAGGGCATGAAAGGTAATTTTAAACTGTGATTTTTTATCGCGCTTTTAAGGAAAATCCGTTTCATAAGGCTTCTGTCTCAAGAGAAATACATGGGAAAAGTTCCTTCGGGAGTCCGTTGGATTGGGTCCACTTTGGGCCCATTTTTAGGGTCCATGGGTCCACATGAACCTATATGGACCCTCTATCGTGAGAAAAACTCTTTTTTTGAATGGAATAATGTTCTCTTTTACGTGATATCCATTGATAGATAGCTGATTATAAAAACAGGGCCCTGTTCATCGGATGTTTCCGTTCTCTTGAAGTATTTTTCTTATTTAAAGTGAAATTCGCATTCTTTTGACTGCTTTGAAGAAGCTGTTTGAATGAATGTCACTAAAAGAATCGAGATAATCCCGACAGGAAACAGGAAGATGGTCATCCGGAGGAATCAAAAGGAAACCGGATTGCATAATTACTTATATGATGTAAATTATAATTGAAATTTCGACAGAAATGCCGCATTATGGGGAGGGCTGCACACCTCGGACGGCAGCATATCCTCCTTATTAAAAAAGAAGGCCTGAATACAGCTCATAAAAACGCTTCGACAAATGAAGGAAAAGATTTCGGCGTGTGAAGGAAAATGTCTCGGCGTTTTTATAAAAGAACGGCGCTTTTCTGCCGGTCCGGAAGTCTTTTCCTCACCCTGAAAAAAGGCGCCTGGAAACGGAGTCTCTCACGGTAAAGGGTCCATATAGGTCCATGTGGACCCATGGACCCTAAAAACTGCGCTGGAAGGTGCTGTAGGGCATATTCTTAGCTAAAATTTATAGCAACAACTTTTTTACGCGGCCAAAGAAAAATCAGTGAAAAAAATCTGAAAAGGGAGGATTTTTCCTTTTTTTTGTTTACCTTTGGGCTTCGGTATTATAAAAAGTAATCATCAAACCATAATTAAGTATGGAAAATAGAAGTTTAGTTACTATTGCCGAGCATTCTAAGGAGAAAATCCTCTATCTTCTGGAAATGGCAAGAGAGTTTGAAAAGAAACCTAATCGCCGTCTTTTGGCTGAGAAAGTAGTTGCAACCCTTTTCTTCGAGCCTTCCACCCGCACACGACTGAGTTTTGAAACAGCGGCCAACCGCCTGGGAGCAAGAGTTATCGGTTTTACCGATCCCAAAGTGACCAGCTCTTCGAAGGGAGAAACCCTGAAAGATACCATCATGATGGTCAGCAATTATGCCGATATCATTGTGATGCGTCATTATCTGGAAGGAGCAGCACGCTATGCCAGTGAAGTGGCACCGGTGCCCATTGTCAATGCCGGAGACGGAGCCAACCAGCATCCTTCACAGACCATGCTCGACCTATATTCCATCTATAAGACGCAGGGTACACTGGAAAACCTGAATATCTATCTGGTGGGCGACCTGAAGTATGGACGTACCGTACATTCGTTGCTGATGGCCATGCGTCATTTTAATCCGACTTTCCACTTCATCGCTCCCGATGAACTGAAAATGCCGGAGGAATACAAACTGTACTGCAAACAGCATCAGATCAAGTATGTGGAACATACCGACTTTACGGAAGAAACGATTGCAGATGCCGACATTCTGTATATGACCCGTGTACAGCGCGAACGTTTTACGGATCTGATGGAGTATGAACGCGTGAAGGACGTTTACATCCTGCGCAACAAGATGCTGGAACATACACGTCCGAACCTGCGTATCCTGCATCCGCTGCCCCGCGTGAATGAAATTGCCTATGATGTGGACAACAACGAAAAGGCATATTATTTCCAGCAGGCACAAAACGGACTGTATGCACGTCAGGCAATCCTGTGTGACGTACTGGGCATTACCCTGGATGAAGTAAAGGCAGACACAGTAAAATAATTATTAAAACATTCCAAAAACTATGAGTGATAAGAAAGAATTACAGGTTGCCGCTCTGGAAAACGGAACCGTCATCGATCATATACCTTCTGACAAACTGTTTACGGTGGTTTCTTTGCTTGACCTGCCGCATATGGATACGAACATTACCATCGGCAATAACTTTGAAAGCAAGAAGCTGGGCAAAAAGGGAATCATCAAGATTGCCGACCGTTTCTTCAGTGATGAGGAAGTAAGCCGCCTGTCAGTCGTTGCTCCGAACGTGAAGCTGAACATCATCCGCAATTACGAGGTGGTGGAAAAGAAGCAGGTTGTCATGCCCGATGAACTGAAAGGTATCGTGAAGTGCAACAATCCGAAATGTATCACCAACAACGAACCGATGCAGACCTGGTTCCACGTGACTGACAAAGAAAAAGGATTGCTGAAATGCCACTATTGCGAGAAAGAACAGCAGAAGGACAATATCAAACTGATTTGACGATATGAAGCAGGACTGGAAACCCGGAACCATGATTTATCCGCTTCCGGCTGTATTGGTCAGCTGCGGAAGTTCAGTCGAAGAATATAACATCCTTACCATTGCGTGGGTTGGAACCATTTGTTCCAACCCGCCGATGTGTTACATTTCGGTACGGCCTGAACGTCACTCCTATCCTATTCTGAAAAAGAATATGGAATTTGTCATCAACCTGACCACACAGGATATGGCGTATGCCACTGACTGGTGTGGAGTACGCTCCGGACGCGACTACAACAAGTTTGAGGAAATGCACCTCACTCCCGGAAAGGCAAGTGTGGTCAACGCTCCCATCATTGAAGAATCTCCCCTGTGTATTGAATGCCGGGTGAAGGAGATCCTGTCACTGGGATCGCACGACATGTTTATCGCAGACGTGGTGAACGTGAAGGCTGACGACAAATACCTGAATACGGAAACCGGAAAATTCGAACTGGCTCAGTCGAATCTGCTGGTGTATGTACACGGCGGATATTACGGAATGGGCCCCAAGATCGGTAAGTTCGGATGGTCCGTAGAAAAGAAAAAATAAACATTTTTGCATGAAGAAAACCGCCCTTGTACTCTTGCTGGTTTCTGCTGCAGCCGGATCGCTTCAGGCTCAGTCGAACTACACTCCGATGGTCACCCTGCGAAGACCTTTGGTGAATATTGGTGTCAAGGCCGGTTTTAATTCTTCCATGTTTTTCATTGACGAACTTTCCATTGACGGAAAGGAACTTGAGGGAGTCCAGAACAACTACAAAGTGGGGTATTTTGCGACAGTCTTTTGCCGGCTGAACCTGAAAAAGCATCATTTCATCCAGCCGGAAATTTCCTATAATGTATCTATGGGAAGTGTGTCTGTCAGCAATTCGCTGGCAAACTCGGCGCTTCTGCCTGAAAATGCCCTGGTCAAGACCAAGGTCACTTCGATTGATCTCCCGATTCTTTATGGATATAAGTTTATAGATGTCCATCCTTATGGCATGGCTTTCTTTGTCGGGCCCAAAGTGGCGTGGTCGTGGAAGCAGCAGACCGAAAATGAATATTCGGGCTTTTACCAGCAGGCCATCCGGGAAACCGGATATCCCTTTAATTACAGTGCAGTAGCCGGACTGGGCGTCAATGTATCGAATGTATTTTTCGATTTCCGTTATGAGATCGGGCTGCATAACCTGACCAGATCGATTGATTTTGACCGGCAGGCAACAGAGGCTCCCTATAATGAAAGTATGATTGTTGTCCGGAAACGGCGGAACGTCATGAGCTTTTCCGTGGGAGTGATTTTCTGAGAAACCGACAGAATTTGCATATTAACCTAAAAATACAGATTTATGAAAAGAGACGATTTAATCTTTGATATCATCGAAAAGGAGCATCAGCGCCAGTTGAAAGGCATTGAACTGATTGCTTCAGAAAACTTTGTAAGTGATCAGGTGATGCAGGCCATGGGATCCTGTCTGACCAACAAATATGCAGAAGGTTATCCGGGCAAACGCTACTATGGCGGTTGCGAGGTGGTGGACCAGAGCGAACAGATTGCAATCGACCGTCTGAAACAAATCTTCGGCGCAGAATGGGCTAACGTACAGCCTCACTCTGGAGCACAGGCTAATGCGGCTGTCTTTCTGGCTGTCCTGAATCCGGGAGATAAATTTATGGGACTGAACCTGGCTCATGGCGGACATCTGTCACACGGATCGGCTGTAAATACATCGGGAATTATCTATACCCCCTGTGAATATAACCTGAACAAGGAAACAGGCCGTGTGGACTATGATCAGATGGAAGAAATTGCCTTGCGTGAACGTCCGAAGATGATCATTGGCGGAGGATCGGCTTATTCACGTGAATGGGACTACAAGCGCATGCGTGAGATTGCTGATAAGGTAGGTGCAATCTTTATGGTGGACATGGCTCATCCGGCCGGACTGATTGCGGCTGGTTTGCTGGATAATCCGGTGAAGTATGCACATATCGTAACTTCTACGACTCACAAGACCTTGCGTGGTCCGCGCGGAGGTGTGATCATGATGGGCAAGGACTTCCCTAACCCATGGGGTAAGAAAACACCGAAGGGCGAGATCAAGATGATGTCGCAGCTGCTGGATTCAGCTGTATTCCCCGGTATTCAGGGAGGTCCGCTGGAACATGTTATCGCTGCCAAGGCTGTGGCTTTCGGCGAATGTCTGCAACCGGAATACAAGGAATACCAGAAGCAGGTGAAGAAGAATGCTGCCGTACTGGCGCAGGCTTTGATGGACCGTGGCTTTACCATTGTTTCCGGCGGTACGGATAATCACTCCATGCTGGTGGATCTGCGCAGCAAATATCCTGATCTGACCGGTAAGGTGGCAGAAAAGGCGCTGGTTGCTGCTGATATCACGGTCAACAAGAACATGGTTCCGTTTGATACCCGCTCTGCATTCCAGACTTCCGGTATCCGTCTGGGTACTCCTGCCATTACAACCCGTGGAGCCAAGGAAGATCTGATGGTTGAAATTGCAGAAATGATCGAAACCGTGCTTTCCAATGTGGATAATGAAGAAGTAATCGCTTCCGTACGGGCACGGGTGAACGAAACCATGAAGAAGTATCCTATCTTCGCATATTAAATTAAACTGGTGAATATAAACTAAACTTTAGAATCAAATGAAAAAGACAACAAACATCGTAGCTCTGCTGCTCAGCGGATGTCTGATTCTCAGCGGATGCGGTATGAGCAATACGGCCAAAGGAGGACTTATCGGCGGTGGCGGAGGTGCTGCGCTGGGTGCTCTGGTCGGAGGACTGGCCGGTAAGGGAAAAGGTGCTGCCATCGGTGCAGCTGTCGGAGCAGCCGTTGGTACGGGTGCCGGTGTACTGATCGGTAAGAAAATGGACAAGGCTGCCCAGCAGGCACAGCAGATTGAGGGTGCAGAGGTAGAACAGGTGACGGATAACAACGGATTGCAGGCCGTGAAGGTTACTTTCGATTCCGGTATCCTCTTTACAACCAGCAGTGCAACTCTGAGTTCTGCAGCCAAGGCTTCGCTCAGCAAGTTTGCCAACAATGTCCTGAACCAGAACCGGGATATGGACGTGGCTATTTATGGTTATACGGACAATCAGGGCTGGAGAAATTCTACCAAGGAACAGAGTGTTCAGAAGAACCTGAATCTGTCGCAGGAACGCGCACAGAGTGTATCCAGCTATTTGTTGGGCTGTGGTGTTTCAGCCAGCCAGATCAAGAGTGTGGAAGGCATGGGTGAAAGCAATCCTGTAGCGGACAACAGCACGGAAGCCGGACGTCAGGAAAATCGCCGGGTGGAAGTATATATGTATGCCAGCCAGCAGATGATTCAGCAGGCAGAAGCCGGAACCTTGCAATAAGGAAACGGAATACATAAAAAAACGGGCGGAAGCGTGGACTCTGGAGTCCGGTGCTTCCGCCCGTTTCTTTTACCGGGAGGATCAGTTGTTTTCCTCTTCGGGATCTCCTTTCAGAATTGGCAGGGTGATCTTATATTTCACAGCCAGAATGCGGACAATGAAAACAACGCTTCCTCCGATGATTTCTGACACGTATGATTCCATGCCCAGACGCAGACAGGCCCAGTAAGCGAGCCCTCCGATCACGCAGGCCATGGCATAGATTTCCTTGCGGAAAATCAGCGGAATTTCGTTGATGAATACGTCACGCAATACACCTCCGGCAGCTCCGGTGATGCTTCCCATAATGATGGCTACCCAGAAGGGATAACCGAGTGCCAGACTCTTGCTCGCTCCTACTACCGTAAACAGTGCCAGTCCGATACTGTCGAAGATAAAGAACGTGTTGTTCAGATGGATCAGATACTTGCTGAACACAATGACGAAAAACATGGCGAAGGCTGTACAGCTCAGATACATCGGATCGGTCATCCAGGGAGGTGTAACATCCAGCAGGAGGTCACGGATCGTACCTCCTCCAACGGCAGTGGCCAATCCTACCACGTATGCGCCGAACCAGTCAAAACGCTTGGCTGAAGCCAGGCGGATACCACTAATGGCAAAAGCGAATGTCCCGATCAGGTCGAGTATCTGAACAAACGAAGGCATAGTAAACATTTCTAATTTTATATTATAAGGTTATTGGTTATACGATTACCAGGTATAATTCAAACCAAAGCTCAGCAGTTCCTGCAACTGGAAGTAGCTTCTGTCCGGTTCCCGTGCAACTCCGTCATCGAAACGGCCGTGTACGAAGAGCTTGGTAGAAAGATATTTGTTGAAGGCGAAAGTAAATGTGTTTTCCCATTCACTTACGACTTTCTTATAGTCTGTCGTATATGTGAAGCGGGACTCCCACAGCAACATCGGAATGATCTTCCAGCTGATGTTGGCTTCCAGACGTGAACCGAATTCATTCTCCGTCTTGTGTCCTTCCTTGATGTTAAAGCGTGTCGGATCTACCCGGTCGCTGGCTACGGCATACAGCGAGTAGTTGAGCGGGTTGACCATCACGGAAAGATTGCATCCGCCTTTGGTGTACTTGTAATCCATACCGAGACCGACATTCAGCTTGGCCGGTGAGAAGAATGCTGAGACCAGGTTGTTCGTGTTTGTTTCGTAAGTAGAGAACAACTGAGTTTCGAAGTCAACGGATAAGGTATAGTACCAGTGAGTGATTGCCTTATAACCGAATTTCGTCTTCAGACGCAACAGGTCGTTGTTCGGGGTATAGCTGTGGAGAGTGTCACCCGGACTTGTAATGAATCCCAGTTTCCATTCGAATTTGTTTTCAAACTGGATGCGCTGTTTGTCATCATAGTTTGCCTGCCAGGTGAAACCGGACACCAGTGATTTGGCGCTGTTACCACCTTTATACCAGTTCTTGGAAATATAGTTCTGTGAGAACTGGAGATAACCGTTACCGGTTTGTGTCCAGAAATTCGGTTTGAGTACATACAAGTCCTGCGAAGGCATCTGACCCATGAAGAGATTACTCTGTGCAGCATTCAGAATGTTTTCTGTGGGCGGATCCTTCACTTCCAGTTTGTCGGGAGCACCGCTCAGCTGTTTCAGATTGGCTTCGTTCTGGACTACCAGTGTCGGGTAGTTGACATAGAAGTTCAGTAACTGGCGGTTGACCTGGCGGTCAATCTTTTCAGACTTCCGCAAATCAGGCAGCTTGGCCAAATCTTGCATTCTTTTTTCTTCCTGCTCCTTGTGGCAATAGATGGAGGTCGGTTCCCAGCCGTCAATTCCGAATGCCTGCTGTACGGGCGCTTCATAATAAGTGGCAGGGAAAGCCAGCTTGAAGAAGTCCGGATCCGGTTTGATTCCCGTGATCAGCAAGTATGGATCTTCCCAGCGTTCCAGTGCATCATCATAATCCTTGCGGAAATCTTTAAGGAATGCCGTAAATCTCAACATATAGGGATTGGGGAGAACCCGCACTGCCGGTTTGATTTTCTGTGCTTTGATACTCAGTGTATCTGTTCCTGATACAACAGAATCCGTTGAAGCAGCCAGTTTGTCAGACTGCGTACGTGTCTGGATTCCTTCCTCCGTATTGACAACAGAATCTTCAGACACAGAGGTAGAGGTGATAACGGAATCTTTTTCCAGCTGCTGCAACAGACTGTCTGTGTCTATTACCGTAGCCTGTTTGGCCTGGACAGCTTTCTGTCCGGCTGTTTGAGTTGTTTGTGCCCATGTGCTTCCGTAAAGTAGAAAAAGCAAGAGGGTTAATCCAATTTTTCTCATTGTTTATTATATATTCTTAATTTCTTGCAAAAGTACAATAAATTCCATGAAATGGTGCGGTTTCATCAACAAATATTCCGCCATGCAGGTGCTCTTTGGACATGGTGTGAAATGTTTTGCCGGTTTATATCGTGAGTTTCGGCTTTTTTTTATAATTTTGCAACTTTGAAAAGAAGTTGTTATAACGAATATCAATCATTAAACATTCATATTGTGGCAGAAACAAAGTACATTTTCGTAACAGGTGGTGTTGCCTCTTCTTTGGGTAAAGGCATCATTTCATCATCTATAGGTAAGTTGCTGCAGGCAAGAGGCTACAGCGTAACAATCCAAAAATTTGATCCTTACATCAACATTGACCCCGGAACTCTGAATCCTTACGAGCACGGAGAATGCTATGTGACAGTAGACGGTCATGAAGCCGATCTTGACCTGGGACACTACGAACGTTTCCTGGGCATTCAGACTACAAAGGCCAACAATATCACAACCGGCCGTATTTACAAGAGCGTGATCGACAAGGAACGTCGCGGTGACTATCTGGGAAAAACCATCCAGGTAATCCCTCATATCACAGACGAGATTAAGCGAAATGTAAAATTGTTGGGTAACAAGTACAAATTCGACTTCGTCATTACGGAAATCGGTGGTACGGTAGGTGATATCGAATCTCTTCCATACCTGGAAAGTATCCGTCAGCTGAAATGGGAACTGGGAAAAAATGCTTTGTGTGTACACCTTACTTATGTACCTTATCTGGCAGCAGCCGGTGAGCTGAAAACCAAACCGACCCAGCATTCTGTAAAAGAACTTCAGTCAGTAGGTATTCAGCCGGATATTCTGGTATTGCGTACGGAACATGAACTGAGCACTAACTTGAAGAAGAAAGTTGCTCTGTTCTGTAATGTAGACGACAATGCCGTTGTACAGTCTATGGACATGCCGACTATTTATGAGGTACCTTTGCGTATGCAGGAACAGAAACTTGATGTAACGATCCTGGAGAAGATGGGTCTTCCTGTTGGAGAAACCCCTACCCTCGGTCCGTGGAAAGCTTTCCTGGAACGCCGTCACAAGGCTACTGAAAAGGTAAAAATCGGTCTGGTGGGCAAGTATGATTTGCAGGATGCCTACAAATCTATTCTGGAAGCTCTTTCACAGGCTGCAACCTATAACGACCGCAAGGCAGATATCCACTTCATCAACAGTGAGAAACTGACAGAAGAGAATATCGAAGAAAGCCTGAAGGATATGGATGGAATCATTATCTGTCCGGGATTCGGCCAGCGCGGTATCGAAGGCAAGTTTACAGCTATCAAATATTGCCGTACACACAATGTACCGACTTTCGGTATCTGTCTGGGTATGCAGTGTATGGCAATCGAGTTTGCACGTAATGTACTGGGCTATACAGATGCCAACAGCCGTGAGATGGATGAAAAGACTCCGCACAATGTCATCGATATCATGGAAGAACAGAAATCCATTACCAACATGGGTGGTACGATGCGTCTGGGTGCATATGAATGCGTACTTGATCCGAACTCTAAAGTATATCAGGCATATCAGTCTGAACATATTCAGGAACGTCACCGCCACCGCTATGAATTCAACAACGACTACAAGGCTGAATTTGAAGCTGCAGGCATGAAATGCGTAGGTATCAATCCGGATTCAGATCTGGTGGAAATCATTGAAATTCCTACCCTGAAATGGTTTATCGGTACTCAGTTCCATCCGGAATACAGCAGTACTGTACTGAAACCGCATCCGCTGTTCCTGTCATTTATCAAGGCTGCTATTGACAAATAACAAAAACTAATTTTGAAGAAATGGATAAAAACACGTTAGTAGGTTTCGTCCTGATCGGAGCGGTCATTGTCGGCTTCGGCATCTACAACCGTCCCAGTCAGGAAGAAAAAGCACGTGCACAGCACTATCAAGACTCTATCCAGCAACTTGCGATCCAGAAGGAGCAGGAAGCTCTCAAAGCGCAGGAAGCTGCAGAAAAGACAATCCGGCTGGATTCTACTTCCATGTTCTATCAGGCTACCCAGGGAACAGAGCAACTGACTACCCTGGAAAATGATCTGCTTCAGCTGACTTTCTCGAACAAGGGAGGACGCGTGAAGAAGGCTATGCTGAAGGAGTACATGGATCAGCAGAAACAACCACTCGTCCTGTTTGACGGAGAGGATGCTTCGCTGAACTTCGGCTTTGAAGGAAAGAATGAGAATCTGCTGAGTGAAAACCTGTATTTTGAAACTGTCAGCAAGACAGATACATCGGTAACCATGCGTCTGAACGCATCCAACGGTGGTCATCTGGACTTTGTCTACAAGCTGTTGCCCAACTCTTATATGGTAGACTTCAGCATTCAGGCTTCAGGCATGCAGAACTTCTTCTCCCTTTCCACAAAGACCGTCAGTGTTGACTGGAAGCAGCGTGCACGCCAGATGGAGAAAGGATATACTTTCGAACAGCGTTACACTTCGCTGACCTATAAGCCGGTGGACGACAGTTTTGATTACCTGAGTGAAACAAAAGACGAAAAAGAAACTATTCCGGAAGTACTTGACTGGGTAGCTTTCAAGAACCAGTACTTCTCATGCGTGTTCATCGCTGAGCAGAATTTTGAAAAGGCTACACTGGAATCGAAAATGGAACAGAAAGGCAGCGGCTACATGAAGAACTATCAGGCCGATATGCAGACTGCTTTCGATCCGACAGGTGCGAAACCGAGTAATTTCCAGTTCTATTTCGGACCGAATCACTTCAAGACTCTGCTTGCAAGCAATGACTTGAGCTTCAAGGATAAGGACCTGGAACTGGAAGATCTGGTTTATCTGGGATGGCCGATTATCCGGCTCATTAACCGCTGGTTTACAATCAACCTGTTTGACTGGCTTTCCAGCTGGGGCCTGAGCATGGGTATGGTAATTCTGCTGATGACCATTATCGTGAAGATTCTGGTGCTCCCAACCACCTGGAAGTCGTTTATTTCGTCAGCCAAGATGCGTGCTTTGAAACCGTATGTGGACAAGATCAATGCCAAATATCCCAAGCAGGAAGATGCTCTGAAGAAACAGCAGGAAACCATGGCACTTTACAGCCAGTATGGAGTCAGCCCGATGGGCGGCTGCTTGCCGATGCTGCTTCAGACACCGGTGTTCATGGCACTGTTCTTCTTTGTTCCGAATGCTATCGAGCTCCGTCAGCAGAGTTTCCTGTGGGCAAGTGACCTTTCTTCTTATGATGATCTGATCAGCTGGAGCACCAGCATCCCATTGCTGGGTAACCACCTGAGTCTGTTCTGTCTGCTCTTCAGTGCAACAACCGTCATCAATCAGATTGTCATGATGAAACAGCAGGATATGGGTAACAATCCGCAGATGGCAGCCATGAAATGGATGATGTATATCATGCCGCTGATGTTCTTCTTCATTTTCAATGAATATGCATCAGGTTTGAGCTACTATTATTTCATTTCCGGTCTTATCGGTATTCTGACCATGTGGATCATGCGCCGCATGACGGATGAAAAGAAGCTGCTGGCTCAGCTGGAAGCCAATAAAAAGGCTCCGTCGCAGCAGAAGGCAAGCGGTCTGATGGCCAAGCTGGAAGCTTTGCAGAAGGAACAGGAACGTCTTCAGAAAGAACGTCAGGAACGTATGAACAAGAAATAATAGCTGATTTAATCAGAATTTCAGCTGAAAAATATGAAATCCCGTCTGTCTTTAATTAGGCAGGCGGGATTTTTTGTGATTTAGAGAGAATCTATAAAAAGAAAATTTATCTTTGCAAAATCACGAAAACTAATACATGATCTTAAACCGAAAACTATGGATGCAATAGGATGTTATTTTCTTAATAATCTGGTCTTATGTCTGTACGCCCAGCGAAAGAATGACAATGTACTCTTACTGAAAGAGCGGGAGCGTATGCTTTTTATTTCACTTTACGGACTGGATGAAACTGATACCCGGAATCATACAGAAATGGCTGAAGAACTAGGACTGTGCAAGGAGCGTATAAGACAGCTGGAAGTCAAGGTGTTCAAGAAATTTTATCTCTTACAGCGGAGAAAATATGTTCCGGTTATGCGCATTTATAATCTGCTGACAAATCAAGGTCACTATTCCCGGTCAGGAGAAACTGATCATATCCGTTTCCTGATGGAATTCAGGGAAATACATCTTCCTGAATGGGAAATATATCTTTTCCTTCGTTTTGTGAAACTCTTTCTGCGGTTAGAAGGTTCAGAACGGAAATGGATTAACCTGATAAAAAAAACATCATCCCGGAGAAATGTTACAAGAAAGGGGTTGGAAGTCCTTTTGCCCAAAATTATCTGGCCGGAGCAAGTCTCGGTGTTTTCAGAATCTTATCATTGCAACTTTACTCCAATCCGCGTGTATAATCCGGAAATAAAAAAAGAACGTTCACATTCCGGTGAGTTTTATAGCCGGAAAATGAACAGGAATGTCTTTTATGAATCCAAACTGGAAAAACATTTCTTTAAAAGACTGGAACAATCTGATGTGGTTCGGGCATATTGCGAACAGCCTTTTAAGGTACCCTATGAGCATCATGGATCTCATTATTATGTTCCGGATGTACTGGTGTGTTTGACCGACGGACAATGTTTTGTAACAGAGATAAAACCGTTATTGATGATGGTCAGCAAAGAGGTTATGACTAAATATCAGGCCTTGCATGATTTCTGTAACCAACGGGGTTGGGGTACTTTATTGAGCGATGGGGTTCATGATATCTTTGACCTGTTTCACTTTACGCCCAACCTCAGTCTGGAACGGGCCATTTTGCGGGAATTGTCCTTGAACCGGACATTGATGAAGAAAGATCTTGACCGTCTGAAAGAAACTCACCAGGGAAACTCTATTCAGGTGGCACAATGTATTCTTCGCTACAAGTTGTCTTATCGTCCGGTTCCCATGCTTGTCTGGAAGACAAAGGAGGCTCTTTTCTGTCCGGTTTTACAAAGGAGAGGCGAAGAAGAGACCAATGACCGGATTTTAGAACAGAATACATTTTGAGAAATACATTCCGTGTGTATTTTTGTATTATCTTTGCCGGAAGACAAAATGACATCTAAAAAACATGAACAGAAATTTTATGACTATGACAGCTGCCATGATGATGGTCACATCAGCCTGCGTCGGTCCTGAAAAAGCGGCACAGGCTGAAGGCCCTATTATCGGCAAGCAAGAAATTACGGTAAAGGAAGGCCGTATGACTCCGGAGACGTTGTGGGCGATGGGACGTATCGGAAGTTCTGCTGTTTCGCCTGACGGCAAACGTATTGCTTATACTGTATCTTATTACAGTGTGAAGGAAAACAAAAGTCACCTGGTGATTTATGTGATGAATGCGGATGGATCTGATAACCGTCTGCTGACGACAACTGCTGCCAGTGAGGGTGAACCGGCATGGATCAAGAATGGCAGCAAGATTGCTTTTCTGGCTGCCGATGCCAACGGCAACAGTCAGGTTTGGGAAATGAATCCCGACGGAAGCGGACGCAAGCAGTTGTCTGACTATGCCGGTGGCATTGACGGATTCCGTTTCTCTCCGGATGAAAGCAAGCTGCTCTTTATCTCTCAAGTGAAATATGGAGAACGTACTGCAGACAAATATCCGGATCTGGATAAGGCCAGCGGTATGGTAATCGATGATCTGATGTACAAACATTGGGATGAATGGGTACAGACTGTCCCCCATCCTTTCGTAGCTTCATTTGACGGGAACAAAGTAGGAGAAGCCACAGATATCCTGGCAGGTGAACCGTATGAATCACCGATGAAACCTTTCGGCGGTATCGAGCAGCTGGCATGGAGCAACGACTCGAAGCAGATTGCCTATACTTGCCGCAAGAAAACCGGACTGGATTATGCCATTTCTACGGATTCTGATATTTATCTTTATAACCTGGAAACCAAACAGACCCGCAATCTCTGCAAGGAAGATGCTGCCGACAAGAACATGGGCTATGATACAAATCCCAAATTCTCTCCTGACGGCAAGAGCATTGCCTGGCAGAGTATGGAACGTGACGGTTACGAAAGCGACCGCAACCGCCTTTGTGTAATGGATCTGACCAGCGGCAAAAAAACATATGTCACGGAAAGTTTCCAGTCGGGCGTAGACGACTATTGCTGGGCTCCTGACAGCCGTACCTTGTATTTTGTAGGAGTATGGCATGCAACCAGCATGATTCACAGTACGAATCTGGAAGGAGATGTGAAGCAGCTGACCGACGGTATGTATGACTATGCTTCAGTAGCTATGCTGAATGACGGACAGTTGCTGACTAAACGCCATTCTCTGAGTGAAGCAGACGAACTGTTTACCGTTTCCCTGAATCAGGAAAATGCCGTATCCCGCATCACCAAAGAAAATGATCATATCTTCAGTCAGCTGAAACTGGGTAAAGTGGAACCCCGCTGGACAAAGACCGTTGACGGAAAAGACATGCTTTCATGGGTAGTTTATCCTGCTGATTTTGATCCGAACAAAAAATATCCTACCCTCCTGTTCTGTGAAGGTGGTCCGCAAAGCCCTGTCAGCCAGTTCTGGAGCTACCGCTGGAACTTGCAGATTATGGCTGCCAACGGTTATATTGTCATTGCTCCGAACCGCCGCGGTCTGCCGGGCTTCGGTATGGAATGGCTGGAAGAAATCAGTACCAACTATGGCGGTCACTGTATGGATGACTATCTGAGTGCCATTGATGATATTTCCAAGGAGCCGTATGTAGACAAGGATCGTCTGGGATGTGTGGGTGCCAGCTTCGGAGGATATTCGGTTTATTGGCTGGCCGGACACCATAACAAACGTTTCAAGGCATTCATTGCCCATGACGGTTTCTTCAATATGGAACAGCAATACCTGGAAACAGAAGAACTCTGGTTCACCAACTGGGATCTGGGCGGTCCGTACTGGGAAAAGACCAATGAGGCTGTTAAGCGCAGCTATGCAAACTCTCCTCACCTGTTTGTTGATAAATGGGATACTCCGATTCTTTGTATCCACGGAGAAAAGGACTACCGTATTCTGGCTTCACAGGGAATGGCAGCTTTCAATGCAGCCAAGCTGAGAGGTATTCCTGCTGAATTGCTGATCTTCCCCGATGAAAACCACTGGGTATTGAAACCGCAGAATGGTATTCTCTGGCAACGTACATTCTTCAGCTGGCTGGATCGCTGGTTGAAGCCGGAAGGACAAAAAGAGTAAGTTTGGAAGAATAAGTTCGGCTCAGCATGTTGAATGACAACGCTGAGCCGATTTTTTTTGTCTCAATTATTCTCCAAAATGAATATTTCCAAAGAATTCAGGACAATGGAAACAAGGCTTCGGTAACTGGATCGGATTCCAAGACAGGAAATGAGGAGTCTGAAGCAGGTCACCGCATTTATAGAAATTAGCTCGCATATGAAGTCCGCTGAAGTCTTTTACCGAGTGATTGAATACTGCTGCTGCAGGAATAGCCAGAGCCAGCTGCCAGCTGCAGGTACCGATCCGTTCTTCGAACGGTTCTCTGCCTAGATAGGCCCAGCGAAGTACCTGTTGCATAATGCTTTCCGGTGCGGGATGACGGTCACCTACCCGTCCGCAATTAAGCAGCAGAGTACCGGCACAGTTACATTCAAAATTATAGTAAACAGGTTCTCCGGTTTCCGGTTGCAGGAAAAATTCACAGCAGGCATCTTCCCAAACCCGTCCTCCGTCATGCGGAGCTACAGCCCGTACGCTGGCTTCTGTTACGGTGTAATGTATCAGTATATAATCCCCTGTATGGGCAACCCGGAACTTTACCTCCGGTTTATAAGGATATTCCGGCCAGTTGACCGTATCAATAGGTTGAAACTCGATTCCTTCCCGATCCAGCAAGGCCGGTATTTCCTGAGCGGTAGTGAAACCGCTGATTTTTTTGATTTCCAAATTTTTCATGTTCTGTGTTTTTATGGTCTATTTTTGTCAAAGGTACAAAAACTCGTTTGATTACAGATGGATTCAGGAAGAATAATGTTTTAAAATTCAGACGTTACTTTGTAACCCAGGAATGAGACTGGCCGAAAAAAGCTGCATCTACCAGTTCCTGAGACAGATGCAGCTACACGATAAATAAACCCAAAAATTAATTATCTTAAAAATGAAAACAAGAATGAGTCTCTTTTTATGTTATATTCAATAAACAAAGACACACGCAAATTGTTCACACAATGTTCTTAAAAATCTTATTTTCCAATGAAATAGACAGGCTGTCCGTCGAGTAAACAATTTAAACGGTTACCTCCCATGGATATATTGTCCATATACGAGTAATCACCGGGGCCATAAGTCAGCCGGATACTGGTATACATACTGTTGAACCAGTCCCATGTGAAGTTGTACACACTTTCCTGTATGTATCCGTGGCGGTCCTGTGTATACAGATAATCTTCTCCCGTATTGTTTCCGTAAAATCTGAGTTCCTGATAGTAATAAGTTCCATAATCATCATACCATTCGTCAGACCAGGGACGGCTGCACAGGTAGTCTGTATTTTCACGATATGCATCTGTACCGACACCTATCTCTACTCCTACATAATCACATGCCTGAAAAGCAAACGCGAAAGTGATCAGCATCAACATCCCGCATATCATTCTATAACTTTTTCCTCGTTTCATGGTTTCCTGTATTGTGAGAACTTTGTGTCCTCTGGTTTTCGATGAAGCAAAGATAGACAAGGAATCCGAGACTCCCGAATGATTTTTCCTATGTTTCCGGGGGAATATTCCTATCTGTAATAGGGAAAAACTTCAAGGTGCTGGTTTACAGTGTATAATAATGATCAGATCCGGAAGATGAGGAGAACAAAAAAAGCCAGAGGCAGATGAATGATGATCTTAAAAGCCATAAGTCATACCAATAACTTTTGCAGGTTAGTTATCTTTTTCCTAGTTTTGCAAAGTAAAGATGAAACACATCACTTTATAAACTTTACTTGGGGAAATTAAAATTGAATATTTGAATCAGATTAAATCTTACACCAATGAAAAACTCTAATAGAATCGTATTCATCGATTATGTTCGTGTTATTGCCTGTTTTCTTGTGATGCTGGTACATGCCAGTGAGAATTTTTATTGTATATCGGCAGATACAACTATGCTGGCTAATGAAAGCAACCGTTTCTGGGTGGCCTTTTATGATGGCGCATTGGGGCGAATGAGCGTGCCATTGTTCATGGTGGTCAGTGCCTTCCTGCTGGTACCGGTCAAACCCAATGTATCCATGAGCGATTTTTACAAGCATAGATTCAAGCGCATCATTCCGCCTCTTGTATTTTTCATGTTAATTTACTGTTTCCTGCCTTTGGCCTGGGGACAGATGACCTGGGAACAGTCCTGGCAGGATTTCAGACTTTTGCCATTTACGTTTCCTTCCATGGCCGGCCATCTGTGGTTTATGTATCCGCTCATTTCACTGTATCTCATCATTCCGGTAGTTTCACCGTGGCTGGAACGCGCTTCGGCCAAAGAAGAACGTCTTTTTCTCATCTTCTTTATGCTGTCTACTCTTGTTCCCTGGCTGACCCGGTTTGTCAGTTCTAATTTATGGGGAACCTGTTTCTGGAATCCTTATTTTGGAATGTTCTATTATTGTTCAGGTTATCTGGGCTATTTGGTTATGGCCCATTATATACGCGTGCATCTGAAATGGGACCGGGCCAAACGCCTGAAAGTCGGTATAGGCTCATTTGTTGCCGGTGCAGCATTTACAGCGTGGTCAGCCTGGCACGCAGGAGTTCCAGGCATTGTCATGCAGACACCCAGCTATGAATGGTCATGGGAATTCTGTACACCGAATGTTTTGCTTGCTACTTTTGGAGCCTTCCTGATGTTCACCTGCATTAAAAGACAAGAAGCACATCCTTGGATCACAGGTATTTCAAAACTGACCTTTGGCATGTATCTGATGCATATTCTGTTTCTTTCCAACATTGCGCCTTTATTTATGCCAGAAGGACCGGCACAGCCTGTTCTTCCGGTTGCGGTCACTATTCCCTGCATGGCAGTATTGTGTTTTGTCTGTTGTGTGGTAACTACCAAGCTAATCAGTCTGATTCCCGGAAGCAAATGGATTATCGGCTAGAATTTGAAAAGCCCTCGTTTCACCGGTTATTATTTCAGTGAAACGAGGGCTTTTTAAGTTCTGCTTAATTCTCCTGTTTGCTGGAGATCTGGAATGACGTACGTTCTATTTCTTTTTTATTACCAGATAAAACAACTTCATAAGCAGTCTGGGGCTTCTGTTGCTGTAAGTTTTTCAGTGAGAGTTCCTTTTCCTCATAAGGCTGTAAAGAACCGACATTTCCCTTAGCTATTGTCTTTCCGGAGCAGATAATTTCGATTTCTGCAAGCTGGGATGCTGAAAGTCCGAAGTTTGTAACTTTCACTTTCAATGTATTCTGTTCGGCATCATATACCGGACAACCAGCTGACAATATGGAAGGAGAATAATCCACATAAGGAAGATCTGCATATCCGTATAACAGTTCACCGTTGGTCTTACGGCCAATCAGCTTCGGTGCAAATTCATCAGCAGTAATGCCACTCCCCTTTCCGTTGAACACAACAATCAGATCTTTTCCGTCTTTCCGTGTCTTTACGGCTGCATACTCAACAAGTTCCTTCAGCATGGCCCATTTGTCACGTCCGTTAGCTTCTTTTTCTGTCTGAGCCCAGTTTTCCCATCCGTCATCTACTACGACAGACTCTATTCCAAGCTCAGCACATCCGTCTATATATTTTTTGTGATTGGCAACACTCAGACGTTCAACCCCTCCTTCGGTCAGCCATGTAAATACAGCTCTTCCCGGTTTTATCCATTCGTTGCTGTCTGAAAAAAGAGCGTTATCAGGCTTGTCACAGACCTGCGAAATGATTTTGTTGTTTACCAGGCTATTCAGGTCGTCAGCCAACATCAGAACTCTCCAGGGAGTCTTGATCTCATTCTTGTCAGGGTAAGCTATCCAGGGATTATTTCTTACAGCTTCATGCCAATATTTGGCAGGAGGCAAACCGGTTTCAATACCTGTTTCGATATGGCCTTTATTGTCGGCATAACCAAATTGTATTTTGTTTGGGGCCATACAATACATGACTGCCCCATGAAAATTAAACAAGTTAGCTTCCGTGATCGCCGCATATATCCCCTCTTGCGTCAGGAACGTAGCGGGAGGAGCAAGGAGTTCTCCTTCGATGCTGTCAGTTTTACGTTCCTGATAAATCTGGTGCCATCCATACTGAAACGGTCCACTTGCATACCATGCAGTTGTGTTTGACGGGAAAACAAAAGAAGTACTTTCTCCATAGACACATTTAGGCCCATTGGCCGGTATCCGGTATCTGAATGCGATACCATCATCAAATTCTCTGATATCTACATAGAATGAGTGATGAACGCCATTGGCCAGGTAACTTCTGATTGATTCATCAGAGGATTCCGTCTCAGAAAAAGATTTAATATTTTTACCATACGGACAGTTGTCCATGATGATTCCCAAAGATGAGTTTTCTATAACGGGACGATCGTTATAGGAAACATTAAACATTAATTCGTTCTGTTGCAGGAAGACATTCATTCTTGATTTCTGGGCAAAAACAGAGCCTGAAGCAAGAAGAAACAAAGATGCACAATAAAATATACATTTCATATTATTAGAGTTATGTCAATACTGAATTCAAGCAGATTATGCAACCGCATTGAATTCCAGGTTTATTCGTTTTTCAGTACATATTCCCAACCTTTCTGTCCGGAGTCAAGTGTACTTCTTGTCTCCGTCATTCTTATTATTCCGTTCTTTTTCTCGTTAGCCGTTAAAGTGTTTCTTTATTTTACTTATAAATCTGATTATATTTACTGCTCTTGTTGGCGGGCCGGCTTCTTTCCCTTCCAACAAGTGGATCCATATGAAGTAATTTAAATAATGCCTAAATATTTATTCTTTGGAGACAGACATCAAAAGATGCCGCAAAAGTAATGATTTATTTGGAAAAACAGATATTAATCCATACTTTCTCAACAAACTGTTATTCAAGAATAGTAAGTTTATACATCATATTCATAATTTTATACATCTTTCCGGTTTTCATGATGTGATACTTTCCCCATTTAAGTCATAAAAATGAATCTGTAAATAAAAAACTGATTAAAGAATCTATAATAAATAGAGAATACAACCCAGAAGAAAGACGAATAAGACACACACTGCAATGATTATTTTGGTTTTGAACAGATTGTCATTGTCCATGTCGGTTTTTTCTTTTGTCTTTCTTTGGATTTCTTCCACTTCTTCTGCCGAAATTTCAGGCAGTTTTGTACCCTTACCAATTTTCGAGAGTCTGGTACGGGTCTCTTTTATGCGTTCTCTGCCCAATTTCCTGAGTTCACGGTTTTCTTTATCCCGCCTTTGCATATCATTGATACAACCTAAAGTTCCCATAGTCAAGTGATTTAGTTTCTACTAAAATACGAAAAGGTTTTGTAAAATAAAATACTTTTCGTATTTTTAAGGAGCATTATCTTGTTCTTAAAGTAAACAGGCCATGTGTATGAGAATTTTAGTGATCGCCATTTTACTTTCGCTTGTCGGTTTACCTGTGAAAGCTACGGGACAATCAGGCGATATAATCCGCCTGGAAGGAGAAGAATGGGATTTGATGGCAAAGCCCATAGGATACGACTCTCTGCTATATATGCGGATGAAAGATTTTCTTCCGGAAAATATTAATTGGTCTACGGGCAATTATAGCGGCTATACTGCTTTCTGGGAGATACGTGACGGATATCTTTGCCTGCAACGGGTAGAAGCGGATATCTACGATGAAGTCAGTAAAAAGGAATCTACACGGGTGTATGAAGTGAAGGAGTTGCAGCCGCTCTTTGCAGCCTATTTTCAGGCGGGAATGATTCAAGCCCGCTGGTTCAGTGGGGAGCTTCGGGCCGGAAAAGGAGATCTGGTGAGATACGTGCATGATGGGTTCAACCGTAACATGGAAACGGAACGGGTGCTGACTCTCCGGAACGGCAAAGTGCTGAAAACGCAGACTTATCATAATTACCGGAGAACCGGACTGAATCTGATGAAAGCACAGGGAGAAATCGAGCGTAGGTTTCCCTGGAAGCGGTTTCCTGAATACCGGGGAGAACGGATTGTTTTTACGATAAGTGATTTCCAGACGACGGAAGACGGGCGCTTCGTAGATTGTGACGTGCATTCTGTCTTTATACGTTCTTTACGGGAAAAGACAGACGACGGAACTCATCCGCTGGCTCTTGCTCTCAAAGAAACGCTTAGATCCATTTATCCATGGGAGGTACTTTTTATCAACGGGAAGCACACTATAGAATTTCAGTATTTTACTATGCCGCTGAAAGAAGATATAACGCATAATAAGGGTGATTCTGCAAGATATACAATTGTCGGTCGGGTGTATGGTGAATCTGTCCGTCAACGCCCTCCTTATGATGTGGTACATGATGTGCTGGTTGGTTCCAATCTGAGCATGACAGGACAGCCGTTTCTGGGATGGCTGACAGATTCCACCGGCTGCTTCCGGATAAGGGGACTGGAGGCTGGAACTTATCATCTGAAAGCTGAATATGTGGGACTGGTCCCTTGTGATACGGTAATAACCCTTCCTTTACCACATAATGACACCTTGCGGATGGTGCTTCCTTTATGGTATGATCATATTTTGAAATATGACTGTTCACCGGAGCTGTCGAAAGAAAACATCGTCAAAGGACGTCCCCAATTGCGCCTGGTAATACCGGAAGGACAGGAACAGAAAATTCGTACACACTTTTTCTGGAAGATGTACGGTGTGAGCTATGACGCTTTTTATCCATTGAAGAAAGATGGAACACTGGACTGTTATCTGGGTGTTCCCAATCATATACTGACAACTTATAATCGGGTGGTTTTTGATTATCTGGATATGAAATTTGGCAATTCATGGCGTAAGGTGGCTCCGAAAGGAATATTTGGTCTGGATAAATCTTTAGATGAATCTTGTGATGATAAATAGTTTACAAAACATTACATAAAGAAGGCAAGTATATTTTACTGAATCATAATTTTTACCTATCTTTGTAAAACAAGAACCCGCCAAGCCTCTTCACAATGCTTAAATCGGCGGGTCGTTTTTTTATATATGAGATACAGTTTACTCAAAAAGATTTAGTTATCCAGATAGCTTGCCAAGTCCCTGAGCATTCAGGCCAAATTCACGTCTGAAAGCTCATTGAGGGAAATATACTGTATTTATCCTCCATGAATCCGGCCACGATACCGAAAAAATCACATCGTCATCCTTCTTGTTTCCTTCAAATAAACCATCTTACGAAGTCAAGGGCAAAAATCGTACGGAAAACAGCCTCCTTTTCCCTTGTCGCCCTGGAAATAAAGTGGATAATCCTCCAAAGCTTTCGCCAGTTATGTTATCATTATCTGCACATCTCAGTAAAAAATTAAAAGATTGTTTGATACTCATTCTTCTTGCTCGCATAACATTTGAATTTTGAAGTTCCGATTCTTTTCCCTCCAGTAAAGCGCATTGAGCTTCATAGCCGGGAAAACCGTTTTATGTGCATTTGTGAATGCGGACCAAAGGGAGAAAAAGACAAGTGTGAAGTCAGAGAATGCAGACGGAATATTCAAATTTTTGAGGCATGAGAAAATTTGCGGAAGGCTGCCGTCAAGTCCTCCGACTGAAACCGTAAGTGTCATTTGCGTTTCTCCAGTCCGCAGTACCTTTGCGCATAAGAAACGGTTTCGGCTATGATACTCCAATGCTTTCATATATTCAGTATTCTGAGATTTACAAAGAACACGGTATTCGTTTTCAGATGAGCCACTGGTAACCGGTTGCCATTGTCAGAACCTTTAAAGTGAAGAATAACGTAACCTTAAAGACTCTAATATTAGCAACTATCTTGATTTATCTGCATGGTTGTAGAACATACCGGTAAAACTTGCTTGGTATTATAGAAGTAAGTCAGTTAATAAGTTTCCTTAGTATAAGGAAGTTGTTCCAGCATCGCATGAAATACGAACAGTCGAAACAGATTGCCTGCATTTTAAGATTGGTATTCGAGGTGGTTAGCCGTCACATAGAGTAAATGGAATTTTAAATGAAAATGCCCTCAACATCATGTAAATTTATTAACTTTGCACTAAACAATAATTATATAAACTATCATGTCAAAGTTGAATCGAATAAAAGCTGTTCTTGCAGAACAAGAAAAAACAAGTAAATGGTTAGCAGGTCAAATTGGGAAATCAGCATGTACTGTTAGTAAATGGTGTAGCAATACCGTTCAACCAGATTTGAACACTCTTGACAAAATTGCAAAACTTTTAGACGTCGATGTGAAGGAGTTGCTTAATAATACAGAGAAAAAATGAATATTGCAAATACAATGGTAAAAAGAAGATATAAAGTATTAGATTTATTTTGCGGTTGTGGCGGTATAAGTGAAGGGTATGCTCTTGCAGGGTTTGATATTGCAGGAGGTATTGATTTTAATGAGTATGCAACAATAACCTTTCAACATAATTTTAAGACGGCAAAAGTACATAACATAGACATAACTAAATTCTCTGATACTCAAATTGAAGAAGAATATGGTGATGTTGATGTTGTTGTTGGTGGGCCTCCATGTCAAGGATTTTCCTCCGCCAATAGATGGCAAAAGGAAATGGAAGATCCAAGAAATAAGTTGTTTTTTGAGTACATACGTTTTGTGCAAAGGATTCATCCAAAAGTAATTATGATTGAAAATGTAAGAGGGCTTCTTACAAGAGATAATGGTTATGCCATAAACCGTATTAAAGAAATTTTAGGTGCTGAAGAGTATAATATAACTTATCAAGTACTTGATGCGTCTGAATATGGTGTACCTCAAAATAGAAAAAGAGCTATTATAGTAGGCATTCGTAAAGATTACAAGGATATTCTATTTGATTTTAATAAAATAATAAAACAAGAAAAGACTACAGTAGAAGACGCTATTGGTGAGTTATATTGTTTCGAACAAAGTCCTGATGGAGCAAAGAAGATTGTGACTCCGGCTGACACACAACTTCGTAGATTTTTTCGGACAAAGGACAATTCAATACTTGATCAAGATATTGTTTATCCTGCACAAAAAGTTCAGGATCGCATAAAGTATGTACCGCAAGGTGGTAATTGGCAAAATGTCCCAGCAGAATTATGGCCTACGAATAGACAGAATAGACATTCCTCGGCCTATAAGAGACTTGATCCCAAGACTCAATCTTGCACTATAGATACGGGTAATGCCCATAGTAATTATTTTCACCCATTGTTCAATAGAATACCGACTATTAGAGAATCAGCACGACTTCAGTCCTTTCCTGATAGCTTTGAGTTTCAGGGACCAAGAGGAAGTAAATACAGACAGATAGGCAATGCGGTGCCACCACTATTGGCGAAAGCAATTGCCGATGCAATAATGAAAATTTTAAACGATGAAGATAATTGATTTGTTTTGTGGCATTGGAGGTTTAAGCCTTGGCTTTGAACAGGCCGGGTTTGAAGTTATTTCCGCAGTTGATATGTGGAAAGATGCCATTGTGACCTACAATCACAATAGGAAGGATAAGGTAGCAAAAGTTCAAACCGTAGAGGAGTTTAATGAAATTGAACTTCCTAGAATAGTAAAATCCGAACATATAACAGGTATTATTGGTGGGCCTCCATGTCAAGGCTTTAGTACGGTAGGAAAACGTGAGGTGGATGATCCTCGCAATAAGATGTATCTTGAATTTTATAAAGCTGTAAAATTGGCATCCCCTGAATTCTTCGTAATTGAGAATGTTAAGGGTATGCTAACTCTGAATAAGGGTGCATTTGTAAAAGATCTAATTGAACGATTCGGACCGAATGGTTTAGGATATACAATTAGTTATCAGCTATTGAATGCAGCAGATTATGGCGTTCCTCAAAACAGACATAGAGTATTTTATGTAGGAATTAAAGGGAAAAAATTTGATTTCCCAAAACCATATAATTATAAATTGACTGCAAAGGATGGTATAAGCGATCTTGAAGGTTCTACTTCAGAGCATTATGGATGTTCTCCACAAAATGAATTTCAAAAAGCTATGCGTTGTGGCTTGCGTAAGCCGCTAAATCAAGATTATACATCACATACACAGCAAACCATATCTATTATAAGTCAAGTACCTGATGGTGGTAATATCAGAGATCTTCCGCCAGAAATATGGCATGTACGGAAGTATAACAAGGCTTTTGAACGTATGGGCACATTCAAACCTTCAAATACAATAGATACGGGACATCGTAATTATTTTCACTATTCTGAGCCTAGAATTCCAACAGTCAGAGAATCAGCTCGGATTCAATCATTCCCAGATAACTTTGAGATAGTTGGAACGCGAGGTAGTCAGTATAAACAAGTCGGCAATGCTGTACCACCAATGTTGGCAAAAATTATAGCAGATGAAATAAAAAGAATATTGTAATGAGGATAAAATTATCAATTGATAGCTATAAGGGGGTAGACGGCAGTAGTCTATCTCCAACTCGTTGCTCTCAAATGGTTCAAGTTTATGAAATGCTTGAAGAAATGGGATCAACAGTTACTTCTTATATCGGTATTCAAGAAGAAGCTGAACATAGGAAACTTTTTGGTAAAACCAAAGCAAAGAGTGCGATTCGAACATTTTTCCCTTTGTTGAAGAAAATAGGTTTTGTTAATTATGATGGTTCATTTGCTGCTAATATGTGTTTTACCGAACTAGGAACTCAATTTGTACTTGCATGTAGAGCATTAGAAAATGTTACAGACGAAACTCCTCATAAGGATGAAATTATATTAAGGTTACAGGATATTAAACGTAATGCTCAATGTGAGGGGTTAATCAACATGTACAATGACCCGGAATGGAAGTCTCACAATATGTGGATTGTGCTTAGACTTTTTAAGGAACTGAGAATTGTTCACTGGAACGAATTCCTTTACACTCTATATTGTTTAGAAGAAGGTCGAACAATAGAGGATGCAATATCTGATATTAAAGATAACAAAAAGAAAATAGACTCTATAGAGTTTGTAAATGATAAAAACGAAGTGTTGCCGAACACTTGTTACTCGTACCTTAGAAGTTATTTGGAAGAATCTGGATTGATTGTTAAAGTTTCATCGTTAGAGTCTAAATTACTTGATGAAGCAGAGTTGTTTTATTCACAAATTACTATTTAATCATGGGAGTATATGATTCAAATATAAAGAGGGATGTTGAGGAAATAAGTAAACTCCTCAGAGGTGTAAAACCTGCAGAAATAAAAGTGTCAACTATAATAAATACCAAATACCGTCCATATATCACAGCCATCAAGTCAAAGCCTTTTATCCTTCTAGCCGGTATCTCTGGCACAGGAAAGAGTCGAATTGTACGTGAATTAGCCAGGGCTTGCTGGGATTCAAGTTCTGAAGAATACAAAGCGCAGAAACCTGGCAACTTTGAGATGGTACAGGTGAAACCGAACTGGCATGACAGCAGTGAATTGATCGGTTATGTGAGCCGAATTAATGGAGAAAGATATGTTGTAGGTCCATTCTTGAAGTTTATGGTGAAGGCACTATTGAACCCTGATATGCCTCATTTCTTATGTTTGGATGAGATGAACCTGGCTCCTGTGGAACAGTATTTTGCTGAATACCTAAGTGTTATTGAGTCACGTAGGGTTAATGAGAAAGGAGAAGTAGTCACTGACCCTATCATTGATTATGAAAATACAGAAGTATATAAAAATCTGATAGACCAATTGTTCATTGGAAATGAAAGTGAACGTCAGGAATATCTTACAGAGAAAAACGGAAAACGTTTATCGTTACCGGCTAACTTGATTGTAGTGGGTACGGTAAACATGGACGAAACGACTTTCTCATTCTCTCGGAAAGTACTTGACAGAGCAATGACTATCGAAATGAATGACGTTGATTTGTACGGTGGATTGAACCAACGTTATGAATCTATTGGTAAATTGTCAAATGATGATTTAGTAGGAACTGCTGTAGAAGGTGTAGATGTTTATACTCTGAATCAAGAGGTGTGTGATAAAACATTGAATTATCTAAAAGCCGTTAATGATGCGCTTGAAGGAACTCCATTCAAAATAGCTTACCGTACCCGTAATGAGTTTTTGCTGTATGTGGTGAACAATCTGCCTTATAATAAGGATGCTGAGAACAACGAACTGCCTCAAGACTATGTGATAGCCCGTGCACTGGATGAAATTACGAGCATGAAGATTCTCTCACGCATTGAAGGAGATGATAGTAAGGTGAGTGATGTTTTTTTGACTAATCTATCTGATATTATTGAGGAGAACTTGAGTAATATTTCCAGCGAAAGACCTCTTGAAGTTTCCATTTCTCTTTCAAAAATAAAAGAGATGAGAAATAGGCTTTCTTCCGGATATACCAGTTTTTGGAGTTAATATTCTAAAGTTATGGAGTTACTTACAATTACGCATACTGATTTTACCATGAGTATTGAATGTAATAAGTTCGATGCTATTTGGAATAAAGCTAGGAATAATATAGGCGAGCAAGGGCTGCTCTCCAGTTATTCCTGGTCTGATGGCGTATTGTCAGTCGTTCGCCATACAGAAGGCGAGGACATTTTTATAGAAAAAGAACAGAAAACTCATGCTGTTTTTTTTGATAATGCCGACTATCCTATATGGGTTGAGTTTAAGGATTACGTAAAAGATGCAAAGTTCGGATCTTTGTTACAGGGAGATAACGAACGTTTTACGTATCGTAAACATATATTGGCTGGTTTCCTAAATTATAAGAATGAAATAGGACGTAGTGAGATACGTCTTGTTTACAAGACAAAGGAAAAAATCAAGCACTTCATATTTTCATTTGAGGTATTGAGTACGAAACTCAATTACCATGAACATTGGCGCAGTATTCTTGAAGATATTGAACGTGAATATCGTATGCTTTCGCTCGACTATATGAAGCGTACTTACCATGGCTTTTCACCTGAACAGAACGGAGATACACCAGAGATTGTGTGGTGGAGTATTTTTTCCGAAGAACAAGAGAAGTTCATACGTGCCTGTAAGAATATAATTGAGAGGCCACGACACAGATTACGTGGACAGGAAGTTTATATGCGTGCAGACAGGCTGAAAATTATACCAAGAGGTATAGAGAACGAACTGGCTGAACACCGTAAGGAAAGCACTCATTTATACCGTGTGGAGGAACAGGTACAGAATAACGACACGCAAGAAAATCGTTTCCTCAAATTTGCTTTGGATCAGATAACCAAGAAATATGAGTCTCTGAAAAAAAGAATTGAAGGGCTGAATAATATTTCAGAAGTAAAGAAAAATGAGATGACTGATGTATTTATCAGACTTCAACGTTTGCAACGTAATCCCTTTTTCCGAACAATCGGGCGATTCAAAGGTTTTAATCAAGAGAGTTTAATACTACATAAAGCAACTGGATATAGTCAAGTCTATCGCACATGGAATCTGCTCAGACGTGGATATTCGCTTTATGATGGAATGTTCCGTCTCCAAACAAAGGACATAGCCACTCTATATGAGATATGGTGTTTTATAGAGGTAAGTCATATAGTGAAAGAGCAATTGCATTTGACAAACGAGGAGGTTGAACATCGCAATCGCATGGAGATGAATGGAGTCTTTACATGGGAATTAGGTAAAGGTGAGCATTCGCGAATTCTCTTCAAAAAAGACAATGTGGAGCTGGCTGAGTTGGTGTATAATCCTAAGACTACAGATCAGGAAAACACTTCAATCGGGATAAGTAATCTTGTGGTTCCTACCGTACCCCAGAAGCCTGATATTGTTTTACAGTTGACTAAGAATGATCTGCATAATAAAATGAAATTCACGTACCTGTTTGACGCAAAATATCGTATTGAAGGGAAAGAAGGTAATGTGGATGTACCACCTGATGATACCATTAATCAGATGCACCGTTACCGTGATGCCATTTATTATAAAGAATATGATTATGCTCCATTAAAGAAAGAAGTTATTGGTGGGTACATCCTGTTTCCTGGTGATGGAGAACCGATGGATGTGCAGATGTCTAGGTTCTACAAGTCAATAAAAGAAGTGAATATCGGTGCATTTCCATTACGACCTAAAGACAAAGAAAACAGAAAACTTTTGCAACACTTCATTTCCGAACTTATAAACAAGAAATCAACTGAAATAATCAATCGTGTGATACCACAGAAAGGTACATTCGTAGAAGTGGGCAACCGTGTCTTGATAGGATTGGTTACAAATAGTTGCCGTAAAGGATATTTACAAAGTTTTCTTGACGGTACTGCAATTTTATATTACACAGGCAGTCATTTTCCGACTACTATAGCATTACAAGACCTGCATTATTTCATGCCTTACATGAAAGGGCAGGGAATTCGTGATGTATATGAGATTGTACGGGTTAGAACCATTACTGCTAAAGAAGCGAAACAAACTGAAGGAGAAGAAGGTAAGGATGACCTTCGCCTTGCTTTCGAATTGCGATTTGTTCGTGAACAATATAATGAATTCCAGCCAATCAATACAAGTAAGATGGCAAATAACACATTCATTGATACGACATTCGACATTTTGGGAGAATTTTTAATTGATAAAATTTAATTCAAATCATATGGGCATAGAGAAACTTACTTCCGATGAAATTGCCGATTCGTGGCAAGGCCAGTTTCTATTTAAAAAAGAAACCTGTTCCAGTAAAGGCTTACGTTCACCTCAAATCGGTGCATTGCATGCTTTATTGGCACATGTTGAAGATGGTAATGAAAGTGCAATCATTGTAATGCCAACGGGGACTGGTAAAACTGAAACAATGTTAGCCTTTCTTGTTGCAAATGTTTGTAAAAAGGTTTTTGTAATAGTACCTTCGGATGCTCTTCGTAGTCAAACATGTAGGAAATTCAAGAAATTGGGACTGTTGAAAGAGTTAGGAGTAGTTCCTTATGACATCAAGATGCCTATTGTTTCTATGATAAAGAATGCGTTGGATGATTTGGAATGGAAAAAGATAATTGATGAGTCAAATGTCATTATAACAACAATGGCGTCTGCAGAAAAAATATCTCCTCAAATCAGATCTTATCTTAGAGAAAAAATATCATTTTTATTTGTGGATGAAGCACATCATTCAAAAGCGCAGACATGGGATGCCTTTATTAAGGTCTTTCCACCAAAGAATGTTGTAATGTTTACTGCAACTCCATTTAGAAATGATGGGCAAAAATTGTCTGGAAAAGTCATTTTTAATTTCTCTCTCAGAAAAGCCCAAGAGCAAGGATACTATCAAAAGATAAATAATTATCAAATAACCAAATATTCAGAAGAAGAAGCTGACAAAGCTATCGCAGCAAAGGCTGTTTCTGTTTTAGAATCAGATTTAGCACAAGGATTTGACCATATAATTATGGCCAGATGCAAAAGTAAGACACGTGCAGAACAAGTTTACAAAGTTTACAAACACTACGATAAGTATTCTCCTGTTGTTGTGTATAGTGGTATGCCTGGTGCTTATGCCATATTGAAAGCTATTAAAGAAAAAAAACATCGCATTATTATATGTGTCAATATGTTGGGAGAAGGATATGACTTACCTCAACTAAAAATAGCTGCAATTCATGATGAAAGACAGAGTCTTGCGGTTACATTACAATTCATCGGACGCTTTACTAGAACCAATGATATAAAACTCGGAACTGCTAGTTTTATTATAAACATTGCATATCCACCATTGAAAGAAGAAATCAATTCTTTGTATCAAATGGATGCTGACTGGAATTATATTTTACCTAGATTAAATGATGAAGCGGCAACACAAAAACAGTCTTTATCTTCTTTTTTAAGTGATTTTCACGGAGATTTGAAAGATGAGATTTCTTTAGAAGATATCCGTCCTGCATTAAGTGCAGAGATATTTATCACAAACTCAACAACGACTTCTTTCGGAAATTGGAAAAAAGCCCTTAATAATTCCAAACAGTACGACTACATATTGCATTCAAAATCGAATGATACTCTTGTAATAGTTCTTGGGAAAAAAACAAATGTATTATGGGGAGATACTCAAACTGTTCAAAATCTAAATTGGGAAATAATAGTGGTTTATTTTGATGCTCAATATAGAAGAATATACCTTAACTCCTCAATAAAACTGAATGGAGAAAGTTTTCTAAAACATTTATTCTCTAATCCCATAAAATATCAGGATGATAAGATGTTTAGAGTTTTCTCAAATGTACTCAGACTCCGATTATTTAATGTTGGTGCAAGGCTTCCTAAAGGAAAAGACATTTCATATCAATCATACTATGGGAGTAGTGTACAAGATGGTTTGGATTTATTAACACAAGGCAGATTACAGAAAAACAACATTTTTGGTGTAGGTTATAGAAATGGCCATCTAACAAGCATAGGATGTTCCTGTAAAGGAAAAGTGTGGTCTAGGGAAAGAGCTGATTTACAGCATTATCAGGAATGGTGCAAAGAAGTCGGTAGAATTATTTCTGATGAACGCATTGATTCTAATATTGTTCTACAGAATACGCTTAAATTTGAGAAAATGTCATCTTTTCCCAATGTTGTTCCAATTAGTATGGATTGGAATCCTGAAATATATGAACATTACGCCCTAATGCTTAAGTTGGGAGATAATATACTTAGCTTTGATGAATTAGATTTGACAATAGAAGAAGATACCACTATTGGTAAAGATATTCTGTTCAGCTTTAGATATGAAGATAGTTATTGTAAATATAAGATGACTATTAATAATCAAAAAATAATATATACTAAAATAAGTGGGAGTGAAATTAAGTTTTATAAAGGCAATTTAGATGAATCTTTGGAAGATTTCTTTGAAGATAGTCCTATGACAATTTTTTATGCTGATGACAGTGTCTCTTATGGCGTTAATTATTGTAAGCCAAAGCGTCATGCTGATGAAATACCTGAGGACTTGATTACAACTTTGTCCTGGGAAAATGTTGATTTGTCAAAAGAATCTCAGCATTCAGCACCATATGAAACAGATTCTATACAATATTATATGTCACAGAATATTTGGGATCAATATGAATATCTTATTGATGATGACGGAAGTGGTGAAATTGCTGATTTAGTGGGAATAAATAATGCTGAAAGAGTTATTGATATTACTCTTTTCCATTTGAAATACGCTAAAGGAGGGAAAATTTCAAAAAGTATTGAGAATCTATATCAAGTATGTGGTCAAGCTCAAAAATCAGTTCGTTGGAAATATATTGGTGGATATAAAGTTTTTGATCACATCTTGAGAAGAAACGAAAAAAAAGAGCAAAAAGGAAAAAGCAGCAGTTTATTAAAAGGTAACATTAAAGATATTATTAAGTTACGTGAAGAGGCATCAAACAAGAAGGAATTACGCTTTCACGTGGTTATTGTACAACCTGGTATGAGCAAATCAGAATGTACTCACGAAATGAAAATTTTATTAGGTAATACAGTCCGAGTACTTCATGAGATGGCTAATATTGATTGCCGTGTTATTTGCAGCAAATAATATACAAGTTATCCATTAATATTTAACGTACTAATGAATTATGGCAGATCGATTAACAAAGGAACAGAGACATAAAAATATGTCTGCTATACGTGGCAAGAATACAAAACCGGAATTACTAGTCCGTAAGTTCTTGTTCAGCCGAGGCTTTCGCTACCGGCTGAATCATCCTCGTCTGCCGGGGCATCCTGATCTGGTATTGCGGAAATACAGAACTGTAATATTTGTAAACGGTTGTTTCTGGCATGGTCATGACGAATGCAAATATTTTGTACTACCGAAAACAAATTCAGAGTTTTGGAAGAACAAAATCCAGAAAAATAAAGATCGTGACATTAAAGAACAAAAAGAGCTGGCTTCTATGGGATGGCACTGTATTACAGTGTGGGAATGTCAACTGAAACCAGCACTTCGTGAACAGACATTAAAATCACTGGAGTATACGCTTAATTATATTTTTTTGTGTGACAGGAGGGTAAAACCTTATGAGAATTATGAAAGTGAGCATTTGTTGGCTGCTGAACCTGATTGTGATTGATATAATTTCAGTTCAGAAGAAAATCTAAATATAATATCTGAAAACTCTGCAATGGTATATTTAGACTTTTATCTTATTGGGTCTTATATACGAAAATTATAGGCTTGAATTTATGAACCTGTTTTTTTGTGTTTCTTGAATAATACCTGACTGCATGGAAAAAAGCTAAGCCTTATTCCTTTTATTTTTATTGAGGGCCATAATCGGCATTTTCATCCAAATTAAGATTAATTGAGAGTCCACTGAGTTCAGTTATATATTAATTAATCTGATGCCGGAAAAAAGGAATATTGACCGATCACGAACCGCCTAAAAACAACTTAGGCTGTAACACCTGATAAACAGTTCGTTACAGCCTAAATCAAATATTATCCTATATAGCTTATGCTTCTTCAATAGCAGCCTGCGCCGCAGCCAGACGTGCAATAGGCACGCGGAACGGAGAGCAGGAAACATAGTTCAATCCAACTTTGTGACAGAACTTCACTGAGGACGGCTCACCACCATGTTCACCGCAAATACCGCATTTCAGTTCGGGACGGACAGAGCGGCCTTTTTCTACGGCCATTTCGATCAGCTGTCCTACACCATTCTGGTCGAGTACCTGGAACGGGTCTACCTTCAGGATCTTCTTTTCCAGATATACCGGCAGGAAGGAAGCAATGTCATCGCGTGAATAACCGAAGGTCATCTGAGTCAGGTCATTGGTTCCGAATGAGAAGTATTCTGCACGTGAAGCAATGCGGTTGGCAGTCAGAGCGGCACGCGGAATTTCAATCATTGTACCTACCTTGAACGAAATTTCTATACCTTCTTCCTTGAAGAGTTCTGCTGCTGTTGCACGGATCACCTTTTCCTGAGCTTCAAATTCATACAGGATACCGGTCAGCGGCACCATGATTTCCGGATGCGGATCGTAACCTTCTTTCTTCAGTTCGATAGCTGCTCCCAGGATAGCACGGGTCTGCATGGCTGTGATTTCCGGATAAGTGTTACCCAGACGGCAACCACGATGTCCCAACATCGGGTTATGTTCACACAGGCTTTCTACGCGCTGGCGGATATATTCTACCGTTACACCCATAGCCTGAGCCATTTCTTCCTGACCTTTCAGATCGTGAGGAACAAATTCATGCAAAGGAGGATCGAGCAGACGGACATTCACCGGACAACCGTCCATTGCCTTGAAGATGCCTTTGAAGTCAGCTTTCTGATAAGGCAACAGTTTATTAAGAGCTTTCTTACGTCCTTCTTCGTCGGTAGCCAGGATCATTTCACGCATGGCAATGATCTTCTGGTTGTCGAAGAACATATGTTCTGTACGGCACAGACCGATACCTACTGCACCGAAGTTACGTGCCACCTGAGCGTCATGAGGAGTATCAGCATTGGTACGTACTTTCAGACGGGTATATTTGTCACACAGGCTCATCAGTTTGGCGAAATCACCGGAAAGTTCGGCTGCCTTGGTAACAACTTCTCCCTGGTAAACTTCACCGGTACTGCCGTTCAGAGAAAGGAAGTCACCTTCTTTCAGCAATACACCGTCAATTTCTACGGTACGTGCCTTATAATCTACATTGATGGCGCCTGCACCGGATACACAACATTTACCCATACCTCTTGCCACAACTGCAGCGTGAGAAGTCATACCGCCGCGAGCTGTCAGAATACCTTCGGCTACGGTCATACCAGCCAGGTCTTCCGGAGATGTTTCAATACGAACCAATACGACACGACGTCCGTCTGCACGCCATTTGGCAGCATCTTCTGCGAAGAAGACGATCTGACCGCATGCAGCACCCGGAGAAGCCGGAAGACCGCGTGTCAGGACTTTGGCTGAGCGAAGAGCTTCCTTATCGAATACAGGGTGAAGAAGTTCGTCCAGTTTATTGGGTTCGCATCTCATGATAGCAGTTTTTTCATCGATCATGCCCTGTTCCAGCATTTCCATGGCAATACGTACCATAGCGGCACCAGTACGTTTTCCGTTACGAGTCTGCAGGAACCACAGTTTTCCTTCCTGAACGGTGAATTCCATATCCTGCATGTCGTGGTAGTGGTTTTCCAGTTTGGTCTGCAAAGCATCGAGTTCCTTATAGATTTCAGGCATGGCTTCTTCCATTGACGGATAATTGGCCAGACGGTCAGCTTCAGAAATACCCTGCAAGGCTGCCCAGCGCTGAGATCCGGTCTTGGTGATCTGCTGCGGTGTACGGATACCTGCCACAACGTCTTCTCCCTGTGCATTGATCAGGTATTCACCGTTGAACAGATCTTCACCTGTACCGGCGTCGCGTGAGAAGCAGACACCTGTTGCAGAAGTATCGCCCATGTTACCGAATACCATGGCCTGTACATTGACCGCTGTACCCCACTCTACCGGAATTCCTTCCATCTTGCGGTACAGGATGGCGCGTTCGTTCATCCAGGAATCAAATACGGCACAGATGGCTCCCCAGAGCTGTTCATATGCATTGTTGGGGAAGTCGCTTCCTGTCTGGGCTTTTACGGCAGCTTTGAAACGGACTACCAGTTCCTTCAGATCGTCTACATCCAGTTCGTTGTCCAGACGAACGCCTTTGGCTTTCTTGACATCTTCAATGATAGCTTCAAACGGATCGATGTCATCCTTATTGGTCGGCTTCATGCCCAGCACCACGTCACCATACATTTGTACGAAACGGCGGTAAGAATCCCATGCGAAACGGGGATTACCGGTTTTGCGTGCCAGACCTTCCACTACTTCATCATTCAATCCCAGGTTCAGGATGGTATCCATCATACCCGGCATGGAAGCACGTGCACCGGAACGTACGGAAACCAGCAACGGATTTTCTACGTCTCCGAATTTAGACTTCATCAGTGATTCAATGCCTGCAACTGATTTTTCTACATCTTCTTTCAGTAAAGCAACGACTGCTTCTTTTCCTTTTTCAAAATATTCATTGCAGACTTCAGTTGTTATTGTAAAACCGGGAGGTACCGGAACACCGATCAGATTCATTTCGGCCAGATTCGCGCCTTTACCACCCAAAAGATTTCTCATGTCAGCTTTTCCTTCAGCTTGTCCGTTCCCGAAGGTGTAAACTCTTTTCTTTTCCATTTTTTTCTAAGATTTATAGGCTAAATATTTTGTTTTTATCATGTTTCTTAATGATAACGGGGGCAAAACTAGACATATTTTGTGAATAAGCAAATAAAAAAAATGTATTTTACAACATGTTTTGCTATATCGACATTGCAAAATGAAGTATTTTGAAAATCATGGCGGAATGTCGGGAATTATTCTTAAATTTGCTCCCAAATTGGATTTATTGAAAACGACAGTGGCAAGAAAGAAAAAAGAACTTCCTTTACTGGAAAAGGTAACGATAACCGATGTAGCCGCAGAAGGCAAAGCCTTGGCTAAAGTAAATGACTTGGTGGTGTTTGTACCCTACGTGGTACCGGGAGATGTAGTAGACTTGCAGGTAAAACGCAAGAAGAACCATTATGCAGAGGCTGTGGCCGTAAAAATTCACGAGAAATCTCCCATGCGTGTAGAACCATTCTGCCAGCACTACGGCGTATGCGGCGGTTGCAAATGGCAGTGCCTCGCGTATGAGGATCAGATTAAATACAAACAGAAACAGGTTTTCGACAACCTGACACGGATCGGAAAGGTAGAGCTTCCTGAATTTCGTCCGATTTTAGGTTCGGAAAAAACCATGTTCTACCGCAATAAGCTGGAATATACCTTCTCGAACAAGCGATGGCTGACCGAGGAAGAAGTGAAACAGGATGTGAAATACGATCAGATGAATGCCGTAGGATTCCATATTCCCGGAGCTTTCGACAAGGTGCTGGCAATTGAAAAATGCTGGCTTCAGGATGATATTTCCAACCGCATCCGGAACAGCATCCGTGACTACGCATATGCCCACAATTATCCATTCTTCGACTTGCGTACTCAGGAAGGCATGCTGCGTAACATGATGGTACGTACTTCTTCTACCGGCGAACTGATGGTATTGCTTCAGTGCAAGATTACCAATGATGAAGAACTGGCAAAGATGAAGGAACTTCTGCAGTATGTGGCCGACTCTTTCCCCGAAATTACTTCGTTGCTCTACGTGATCAACAACAAGTGCAATGATACGATCGGTGATCTCGACGTGGAAGTATTCAGTGGAAAAGATCACATCTTCGAAGAAATGGAAGGTCTGCGTTTCAAAGTGGGTCCGAAGTCTTTCTACCAGACCAATTCCGAACAGGCTTATAATTTATATAAGGTAGCGCGCGAATTTGCAGGACTGGAAGGAGACGAACTGGTGTATGACCTTTATACCGGTACCGGAACCATTGCCAACTTTGTTTCACGCCGTGCACGCAAGGTCATCGGTATCGAATATGTACCCGAAGCCATTGAAGATGCAAAAGTGAATTCTCAGATCAACGGAATCACGAATACCCTGTTCTATGCCGGTGATATGAAGGATATCCTGACAGAAGACTTTATCCGCGAACACGGACGTCCGGATGTCATCATTACCGATCCTCCCCGGGCAGGTATGCACAATGATGTCATTAATGTAATTCTGGCTGCCGAACCGAAACGTATCGTTTACGTAAGCTGTAACCCGGCAACCCAGGCACGCGACCTGCAACTGCTGGACGGTAAATACAAAGTGACTGCCGTACAGCCCGTTGACATGTTCCCTCATACGCATCATGTGGAAAATGTCGTGCTGCTGGAGAAAAGAGAAGAACCGAAACATTAAATCCTTATCACTGAATCCGTAAAATCGTGGCAAGAAATAGCAATCCGGCCGGCGGACGTCCCAGAGCACGTGCCGCCGCACAATATACAATTTATAATGTGACAGAACCTGCCGAACTGATGGAGTTCCTGATGAAGAAAATGGCAGGAGTGAGCCGTACGCGTGTAAAGGCTTTGCTGTCTAACCGCGTAGTGCTGGTCAATAACAATATCCAGACTCAGTACAACTTCCCGCTGACTCCGGGCATGAAGGTACAGATCAGCAAAGACCGCAACAAGCATGAGTTCCGTCATCCGATGCTGAAGATCCTGTACGAAGATGCCTATCTGATCGTAGTGGAAAAGAAAGAAGGACTTCTTTCCGTTGCAACAGAGAAACAGAAAGAGCGTACGGCCCAGCATATCCTGAATGAATATGTCAAACGCCAGCATCGCAATAACCGCGTATTTGTGGTACACCGGCTGGACCGTGAGACCTCGGGTATCATGATGTATGCCAAGGACGAAAAGACACAGCACACCTTGCGCGACAACTGGCACGACATTGTTTATGACCGTCGCTATGTGACGATTGTAACCGGTGACATGGAGAAAGACCAGGGTAAGGTGGAATCATGGCTGACTGACCGCAAGCTGTATGTCAGCTCCTCTCCGGTTGACGACGGAGGAAAGTTCTCGGTAACCCATTACCGTACCATCAAGCGTGCCAACGGATTTTCAATGGTGGAACTTCAGCTGGAAACCGGCCGCAAGAACCAGATCCGCGTACACATGCAGACACTGGGACATCCTGTAGTCGGAGACGAGCGCTACGGATGTGAAGTGAATCCTCTGGGACGTCTGGCACTTCATGCCTTCAAACTTTGCTTCTATCACCCTGTAACGGGCGAGCGGATGGAGTTTGAAACACCCTACCCTGCCCCGTTCAAAACATTGATGTTGCGTAAATAAGTCTGAAGCCATGATCAGAAACATTATCTTCGATTTCGGCGGCGTGATTGCTCCCATTGACCGCGACCGCGCCGTACAGGCTTTTATCCGGCTGGGACTGAAGGACGCTGACAGCCGTCTTGACAAGTATCATCAGACTGGTATTTTCCAGCAGCTGGAAGAAGGGACCCTTACGGAACAGGAATTCCGGGAGACTCTCGGACAGCTTTGCGGACGTCCGCTTACTTTTGAAGAAGTAAAGGAAGCCTGGATGGGATTCTTTTCCGGGGTAGACGAACGTATTCTTACTCTTCTAGAAGAACTTCGCCATCGCTACCGGCTATACGTCTTGAGCAACACAAATCCCTATGTCATCAGCTGGGCTTGCAGTAAGCAGTTCTCCCCTGCCGGAAAACCGCTGGATGCCTATTTCGACAAACTCTATCTCTCTTATGAGATGGGGCATACCAAACCTGATGAACGGATTTTCCGTCACATCCTGTCGGATGCACAACTGAATGCGGTCGAAACACTTTTTGTGGATGATGGAGCCTCGAATGTACAGATGGGAGCTGATATGGGTATGCATACCTTTCAGCCTGTCAACGGAAGCGACTGGCGATCAGAGCTTACAGCCTTGCTCGAGAAGCTGAACAAAGCTGTCTGAATCCTTTTTGTTCCAGAATACCAGAATGAGAAGTGTCAGAAGGCAGGGAGAAAAGGAATAAAAAATGTGTTATGAAGCAGAAAAAATCCTCTTAACACTTGCATATTTCAACAATAAGCCTTACCTTTGCATCGCTTTTGAAGGAAAGACCTTTCGGGGTGTAGCGCAGTCCGGTTAGCGCACCTGCTTTGGGAGCAGGGGGTCGTGGGTTCGAATCCCGCTACCCCGACAAAGATTAAAGGTCTATTTCCGTTGGGAATTAGGCCTTTTGCTTTTAAGTGATGCCCCATATCTGTTTATGGATCAACGTATTCTCAACTATTACTTCAACAGTCTTCATATCAAACGCCCAATACTATATTAGCATCAATATTTAACTTTTGGCTTATTTCACGAGCAACCTTCAAAGTAGGTTCACATTTACCGGATATATAATCGCTCAATCGGGAAGGGCTAACACCAATTAATTCAGCCAGCGCTTTTTGGTTAAGCCCCATTTCATACATACGGAGTTTGAGAACATCAACAAGGGTTGGTTCTCCCAGTGCAAAATGTTCTTCTGAATAGTCAGCAACAAGGTTAGAAAGTAATTCCAACTCTATGCTATTTGGGTCATCGAGAGGGGTTTCATCTGTAACCAGCGGAAGTAATTTCTCAACCCTTTTTACAGCCCAGTCGTATTGAGCTTTTGTTTCTATCTTTGTCATAGTTCTTTGGTAATCGGTAACCGCCGATTCGGTTTAATTATAAAACTGAACAATCAGCTATTCTATCATATTCAGTATGAGTGCCAATGAAACGAATATAAACAAACTTTATAGTGAATCTTATCACAACAATCAGCCTGTAATTATTTCCTTTAATATTGAATACATAATGTTGGTTACCCACATTATCAACACTATTGAAGGTCTTTTTTACGTCTGCAAAGCAAGTCCATTCGCTTTTCTTGACTATGGTAGTCCATTCTTGTAAAGCTACCTTTGCATCAGGATGCGTCTCTGCATATTCCTTTATAGCTTGTTCTGTAAATATTCTCATTAGATTCACTCATTTGTCATATTGCAAAGATATGAACTAAATTCTATTTTTCAAAATTTAATTCTAAATAATATAATTATAAATATGATTTCACTGAATTAATAGGCTACGCATGTATAATTCCATACCTTGTATCCTCATACTTTAAAAAATACTTGTTCTGCTCAGAGAAACCTTTAATTTTTAATCTTTGCTCTTCTCTTTTCTTTGTTGCTTATTGTAATTTTATTCTTTTATTCTTAATCGTTTCCAATAATAATGATATCGCTTTTCTTTTATTATCAACTATTGGAGGGTTAGTGTTATTTGTATCCCCTACTCCTCAAAAAAACGTCCCGGCGTATGCTTCAATTCGTTTCGGCCTTTTACTCAAAACGTCGAAACGTTTTTAAAAAACCTGCTGAATCCATAATTGGGGTACAAATATCAGTAAATCGTATACAAAGCTGTCAGGATGAATCTGCTAACTTTGCCTTAGGAAAAACGAATAATCCTTTAATTCATCCAATTATGAAAATCAAAACCGTCCTTGCGCTTGTCGCATTGGCAATAAATTCTACAACTATTATGGCACAGGAAACAGTCAAACAAACAGCTGGACGCGATCAGCTTGGAGAATTCGCTCCCAAATTCGCAGAACTTAATGACGATGTCCTTTTCGGAGAAGTATGGAGCCGCACAGACAAGCTCGGACTGCGAGACCGCAGTCTGGTCACTCTTACGGCACTGATCAGCCAGGGAATTACCGACAGTTCACTGACATATCATCTGCAGACTGCCCGGCAGAACGGCATCACCCGCACCGAGATTGCTGAAATCATTACGCATATAGGTTTTTATGCCGGATGGCCGAAAGCATGGGCTGCTTTCCGGCAGGCCAAGGAGGTATGGGCCGAAGATACGGCAGCAGATGATGCCAGATCTGCCTTCCAGCGGGAAATGATTTTTCCTGTCGGAGAACCCAATACGGCGTATGCAAAGTATTTCATCGGCAACAGCTATCTGGCACCGGTATCCACGGAGCAGGTACCTGTGGCTAACGTAACCTTTGAACCGGGATGCCGTAACAACTGGCACATTCATCGTGCAACCCGGGGAGGCGGACAGATGCTGATCGGAGTAGCCGGCAGAGGCTGGTATCAGGAAGAAGGGAAACCTGCCGTACAGATTCTTCCCGGAACGGTAATTCATATTCCTGCTGGGGTCAAGCACTGGCACGGAGCGGCAGCCGACAGCTGGTTTGCTCATCTGGCTTTCGAAGTTCCGGGAGAAAACACTTCCAACGAATGGCTGGAACCTGTTTCCGACGAAGAATATGGTAAGCTGAAATAAAGTCACGGAAGTATGCAATGGAAGTTCTGTTCGCAGATGCAGCAATATTTGCTTCTGCCCGCCATTCTTCTGTCTCTGTCTTCCTGCACTCCTGTGCAGGAAGACCCGGCTCTTCCCGAAAACGGCATGCAGACGGATGTCCCTGCTGAAGGGAGCGGCAATGAAGATCCGGAAAACGGAAACCAGAACGAAGGTGGTCACGAGAATCAGGATGAAGAAAGTAATGAAAGTCAGAACGAAGATCAAAACGAAGACAATATGATGGAAAGCAATACTCTTAAATTGACCGTCAACGGAGAAACATTTACGGCCACTCTCGTGGATAATTCTTCTACGGAGGCATTGAAAGAACATCTGGCCAAACAGGGAGAACTGGAAATCCGGATGGATGATTACGGAAATATGGAGAAGGTTGGTTCTCTGGGATTCTCTTTGCCCAGAAACGACCGGCAGACCACTACGGAACCCGGAGACCTGATTCTGTATCAGGGAAATTCGTTTGTAATTTATTATGATACAAACTCATGGAACTTCACCCGGCTGGGAAAGGTGGATAAAGTTTCCACACGGGAACAGATGCTCGAACTGTTGGGAGGAAAAGGCGAAATAACCGTAACACTTTCGCTGGAATAAGGCAGTCAGCCTTCCGGAGGCTGACTGCAATGACACATGTGCCCTTTGAGAAACAAAAAACTTGCAAAATCTTGCAAAAAAAATAATTCTATATTTTTGTTTCCGGTGATCTGACGATTACTGTTTATATTTCAGATTCTCAAACGAATTCCTGTTGTTTTTCATTGATGAAATAAGACACCTTTGCCTGCGGGTCTTTCACCTCTTTCCAGTCAGAAGAGAATACGGCCATTGCTTCATTGTATCCGATATAGCGGCCATACTTGTCAAGCTTGCCTTCTATTTTCTGACCCGGCTTGATCCCTTTGTAGAAGAATCCATAGTTGGCCAGACCGATGCACAGCTTGCTCTTGTCAAACATTTCCCAAGCTTTCAGATCGGTAATGATCCGGTCCAGAGGAGTGTTGTGGGTAGGTACATTGCCCCAGATTCCGCCTCCCATGTCGTAGGTCATGATATTGATCCAGTCGAGTGACCGGGAAACCTTTTCGGCAAGTTCTTTGGAATAACGCTGCCAGGAGTGAAGAGCCGTAGTAAGATACATTTTCCGGTTCTTCCGGCTTTCCAGCACATTCAGTTTTTCCCGGATATCCTTCACGAAGACTTCGTGCAGCGGAAGTGTGACTGCCGTTTCCCAATCCACTTCGATTCCGTCAAAATCATATTTGTCGATGAAGGCTACCATGAAATCCACAAATTTGGCCCGGAGTGCGGGATCCTCTACCCTTTCCCGGAATCCTTCGCCGGCAAAAGACAGCAGGACTTTAGTCTGGCACGCACGTGCCTGGGCAATCAGTTCCCGGATCACGTCCACACCCTGATCTTTCCTGAAGGCATGGTTGGTCACCAGATCCCGGATAATTTCTTCACCGGACTTTGAAAAATCATACTCTTTCCAGTTGGGAGCTGCCATCAGGTAGATGTAATCAAACTGTGCATAGTCAATCTGACGGACATAGTCGAGACTCTTCAGATCGTGTGCAACCAGATAAGTGGAATGTTCCGGCTGACGTGCATAACTGAAAGGCAGTGATACGAGCTGCATGAGCAGTAAAAGGATGAATGTTCTCATACGTTTTTTATTCTTGTTTAAAGGTTAATAAAATCAAAATTTTCCTCAGCAGGGGGATCACCAACATTTTGTACAAAATCCTTTAAGATATAGTCATTGGTAACTTTTTCTTTGTCCGCTTGTTCGTATATGTCAGGGAAGAAGCAACCATGAACCCAGACTTCTGGTTGATAATCCAATTTCCGTCGGAGAAATGGCGTGCCAGCGCATAATGCAGCTGGTTACGCAATATGACCTCAAAAGAAGACAGCAACGGATGAAATGCCTGTGCTATCTTCATGTTGGCAAAATAGAGCATAACCGCTATAACTATCCCACCTGTTTTACCCTACAAAAATAGCGAAAAAAGAAGATCATGGAAAGTACTTCAGACCATTTTTAATATTAAGAGTATAAAATCTCTTTTAGGCAAGCCTATGGCATAAAGCGTATTGCTACGGCGGTCTGAGGCAATGCGTACCACCGGCATACCCAGGTCTATCACCTTCACCAAACGGGAGCCGTAGTCGTAGAGACAAGCCAGAAATATGGTCGCAACCTTTAAGGGTGCTAACTTTCTCATTTGAAATAACATTTTACAAGAAACGGATTGTCCTCCTCGGTACGGCCCTTCAACTTGGCAAATTCCTGTTCATCCAGCACATGCTTGTAAGCTTCCATATCTTCATACGAAGCCAAAGACAACAGGAAGTCGTCGCAGAAATAGACCGTTTTGAGCGTGACTCCCTCCGTCGTTTCACGGAAGAAGAAACTTTTGTCATCCGATTTCCGATAGAATATATTATAGTGTCCCACTAACGGAGAGAACCCGAAAATTAATTGCGCATAATAATATTTGCCGTTCTGGCTGTTCTCCTGAAAAAAATAAGGTATGGTCGATTCCTGCAGTTTTTTTATCAGTCCGTCCCTTTCCTGCCCGTCTCCTTTCTCCTTCAATGAAAAGCCGAAGTCCTCTATCGAATAATTGTCGCTGCCGAAATCCCATTGATAACCCACTTGCATGCTGTCCAATCCCAACCGATAGACCTCTCGTTGGAAAGGGCGGAAGAAATACAGTTCTTCTCCATACAAATGAAATGCACGAGGATACAGAGACATCAGATTGGAATTGCCATGCCAATACTCCCGCACACATTGTAGCGAATCCTTCGAAATCACACTTATTCCGCATTCCTCATTGGTCATCGGAAGCGTCCACGTCACAAAATAATCCCCGTAATCCATCACGGCCTGATAGTTTGACTTTTCAGGCAATTGCAGGCGTTCAAGAAAGCGGCCTTCGGCATCGTAAACAAACATCTCCCAGAAAGGCGACAACAAGCAGATGTTGCCGTTCCGAGAATCGTGTGCGACATCGTACACCTCCCGATATTCGCCCAAACCTTGTCCCCGCCTACCGACCTGCCTGATAAACCGGCCGTTCTCGTCGAAAAGGAACAAGGCATAGCGCTTGTGGTCGAACACCTCATAGCGTCCGTTGGCACATAACACCTTATCCGGAAAAACAAGCAGGCAGGAATCGCTGGTTTCCAAAGGAATCACTTCCAAACGGCCGAACAAATCCTTCATGGAAACCTCCTGCTGCTCCAATGAAACACGCAAAACGGGACAACTGTCAGACTGCTGTCTGTCCGCACATGAACAGAAAAGCAACAAACAAAATACTATACTTATGATCTTTTTCACGTCATACCTCCATCAGACTTGGCCAAGATACGAATAAAAACCGGACAAATCACTCCTTTGGGTGGAATATTCCTCATAATGGAGCAATATTTTAACGACCGTACGATTCGGTCGCAACGAGCGGTCGATCTGACGTAAACTTCCAATTTTAGGATACCCCCTTTTAGACGATTATTATTTGCATATTGTCATGGGAAGAAGGTTTTCGTAATCCGTCCTTCCCTTTTTTAATTCTCTGAGCAGCTTGCAGAAGTAATTCCTGAAGGATACTCCTGCCTGTATGCGGGTGTCGACATCTGGAAGCGGTTGAACGTAAGATACGAGAGCATGTTTGCCGTAATGCTTGTACCCGGTACAATCTCATTGTAGATGTCAGCCCGGGCGTCATCTTTCATGGGAAGGAACATGCTTTCAATCCTGCCGTCGGCATGCTTCACCTTAAGCACCTCAAAGTGATGTTCCTCAATATGGCTCACAATGTTTCTTATTTTACGATAGCTTGACGATATTACGACAGAACCCTCATGAAGCATTGTATAATCGGACTTGTGTATTATCCGGTGTACCTGCACAAGCCTTATGATATTATCACTTATTTTCGTTTGAAACTATTGATTAATAAAACTCTATTTCCTTCATTTAATGCGTCTGTTATAGAGTCAGGTAACATGTTATAATTTTTGCACATGTCGTTCAATTCTGGGCTGATAAGACTAATTATAGCTCCATTGTTATCAGAAAACATAGGTTCTATAATGTCATATACAGAAGATTCCCTTGTAAACTTCTTATATCCGAAATCATTGGTAAATGGATTAAAAATAGCTGTGTATTGATTGTTCCCATCTTCTATAAGTCCTATCCAAATGCTGTCAGAAATACAGATTGGATTGTTGACAAAATGCAAGAAATCGGCAGATTGTTCTTTTTGGCTAAATGAGATGTAATCAGTCTTTGCAATTTGAGGAACTGATTTGTTTAAGAAATCAAAAACTATAAACGCTTTAATTTTCCCATCTTTATCCAATATTGTTAGGGAATCTGAGGGTGCCCGATAAAAATTTAATCCTGTTTTATTCTCTCTTATAATATTATTTGTTGTATATCCTCCAATATAATTGCTTCTATAATTTAACGATTTACCAACAATATTCATTTCAGAATCTGTATAGATCAGGCTTGGTTGCTGTGTTCCATCAGGTGTTGTATTGAAAACGAAATTACCATTTTTAAGTCGTTTTATAGCATCTGCAAAAAAAGGAATTTTTCTTTCTTCCAGGAAAAAACCCTCTTCACTATAATGGATGACTTTTTTTGATTTTGTGTCTAAGATATATAGACCTGTTGTATCTATATCAAAGTCCCATGGAGAAACATATTCTCCTGGACCTTGTCCAATTCGCCCGTATTTTGTTATAGGATTTCCGTCTTTTTTAAATGAAACGATAGAACGAAGTGAACTTTTATCCAAAATGAAATATTTATTATTATACTCTATTATCTTATTAGCATAAGAGAACATAATATTTTCCTTTTCTTTAAGGATTACAAATGCAGTGTCTGATATCAAGTTAATAATAGAGTCGTAGTAATTTTTATTTGTCGATACTTCTACTTTGTATATATTGTAATCAGAAAGAATAGTTGTCTCAAAATTGTTTTTCTTATTAGAACAATTTGAAAAAAAAAGCAATAGAGTAAATGATGCTATTAAATATTTCATGTGTATTTCTTTGTTTGGTAATTTATAAATTGTACAATTATATCAATCGTGCGGTCGATGAGCCTGCAACGACTGCACGATTCGGCCGCAACGAGCGGTCGATCTGACCGCAATGACCGCACGATTCAGACGCATCGGCTACACGTTGAAACGGCACTGTCTGCAAAGGTAAGAAAAACAGACGGACAAGCAAGAATAGCGTGCAAAAAAAATACATCCCCGCCCCCGAAGGAGTGAGGATGTATCTTTATGGATGTTTACAACGCCTTATGCCATCGTACCACCGATGATATCCAGCAGTTCATTGGTAATGGCCTGCTGACGGCTCTTGTTGTAAATCAGGGTCAGTTCTTGTATCAGTTCATTGCCATTGTCGGTCGCAATCTGCATGGCCATCGTACGTGCCGCATGTTCGGCTGCATTCGAGTCGAGCAGAACGGTGTAGATCTTCATCCGCAGTACCTTGGGAAGCAGATCCTGCAACACCTTTGCCGATGAAGGCTCCACGATGTAATCGGCCTGCATGTCCGCTCCTTCTCCCTTGTCTTTGCCGGCTGCTTCAGCCGAAAGGTCGAAAGGCAGATAAGTCTCACGCGTCAGCACCTGTGTGGAAGTCGACTTGAAATGATTGTACAGCAGCTCTACCTGCTGTATTTCTCCGCTCAGGAAACGGTTGATCAGATCGGTTGCCAGATCAGATGCTTCCTTATAGCTCGGTTTGCCGCTCATGTGCTGGAAATCTCCCATCGGATCGATTCCCAGTTTTTTTACCGCATCGGCCACTTTACGGCCGACCGGATAGACCAGCAAGTTCTCCTTTCCCACTTTCGCGCCATATTCATCAACGACCTCGTGCAGATGACGGATCACATTCATGTTGAATCCCCCGCAGAGACTGCTGTTGGATGCAAATACGACTAATGCTATTTTCTTGACCTCACGCTTCACAATGAAAGGTGACTCCACACTCTGCTCCGCACTCAGAAAGTTTGTCAGCATGCGATGAAGTCTTCGTTCGTAAGGAAGCATGTTCTCGATGGCCTCCTGCGCCTTGTGGAGCTTGGAAGAGGCCACCATCTTCATGGCCGAAGTGATCTTCAGCGTCCCGTTTATCGAGTTGATTCTTCCCTTTACTTCTTTCAGTGATGCCATGATGCTTATTGTTTATACTGTAAAGCCGTTGCGGCCGCTACTTTTTCAATGATTGCTGTTACTTCGTCGTTGATCTTACCGGATGCCAGCACATCAAGCACATCTTCCTTGTGGTTGGCACGCAAGGTTGTGAGGAAGGTATCCTGGAAAGCACGTACTTTGCTCAGAGGTACCTCACGCATCAGACCATGAGTTCCGCAATACAAGATGGCAACCTGTTCGCCTACGGGCATCGGTGAGTACTGAGGCTGGATCAGCAGCTGGTTGTTCTTACGTCCGCGGTCGATGGCCATGGCGGTTACCGGGTCCATGTCGCTGCTGAACTTGGAGAACGCTTCCAGTTCACGGTACTGTGCCTGGTCGATCTTCAGCGTACCGGCCACTTTCTTCATACTCTTGATCTGTGCACTACCACCGACACGGGATACGGAGATACCGACGTTGATGGCCGGACGGAAGCCCTGGTTGAACAGGTCGGTTTCCAGGAAGATCTGTCCGTCGGTGATGGAGATCACATTGGTAGGAATGTAAGCGGAAACGTCGCCTGCCTGGGTTTCGATGATCGGCAGTGCAGTCAGTGAACCGCCGGCTTTGACTTTTCCTTTCAGGCTGGCGGGCAGGTCGTTCATCTGTTCGGCCACTTCCTGCTGGCTGATGATCTTTGCCGCACGTTCCAGCAGACGGGAGTGCAGATAGAAGATATCGCCCGGATAAGCTTCACGTCCTGACGGACGGCGCAGGATCAGTGATACCTCACGGTAGGCCACGGCCTGCTTGGAGAGGTCATCATAAACCACGAGGGCATGACGGCCGGTATCACGGAAGTATTCACCGATGGCAGCTCCGGCAAACGGTGCGAAGTATTGCAGTGCGGCCGGATCGGAAGCCGTAGCAGCTACTACGACAGTATAGTCCATGGCACCTTTTTCACGCAGGGCATTTACGATGCTGGCAACGGTGGAACCTTTCTGTCCGATGGCAACATAGATACAGTAGACCGGATTTCCGGCTTCATAGTTGGAGCGCTGGTTGATGATGGTATCAATGGCAATGGCCGTCTTTCCGGTCTGGCGGTCGCCGATGATCAGCTCACGCTGTCCGCGTCCGATCGGAATCATGGCATCAATAGCCTTCAGACCGGTCTGAAGCGGTTCGGTAACCGGCTGACGGAAGATAACTCCCGGCGCCTTGCGTTCCAGCGGCATTTCAAAGCGTTCGCCGCTGATTTCGCCGCGTCCGTCCATCGGTACGCCCAGAGGGTCAATGACACGTCCCAGCATGCCTTCGCCTACATTGATGGAGGCGATACGGCGGGTACGTTTCACGATCATTCCCTCTTTGATCTGGTCGGTAGGACCCAGCAGGACAGCTCCCACATTGTCTTCCTCCAGATTCATCACGGTACCCATTATACCGTTTTCAAATTGCAGAAGTTCGTTGGCTTCTGCATTGCGCAAGCCGTAGATACGTGCCACACCATCGCTCACCTGCAGTACGGTACCTACCTCGTCGAACTTGAGGGAGGTGTCGATACCTTGCAACTGGCGAAGCAGCACTTCAGAGACTTCGCTGGGTTTGATTGTATTTTCTGGCATAATTACTCGATTAAATGGAGGAGGTGATCCGCATGGGATCTTCCTCCCCTTTCATTGATTAAACAATTCTTCTGTTTCTGGCGATGAACTGCTGTTTCACCCGTTTCAACTGATTGGCCACGCTGGCATCCAGCCGGTAGCCGGACAGTTCGATGATGTATCCCCCGATGATATCCGGATCAATCCGGGCATCCAGTTCCACATTCTCGTGCGTACGTGCTCCGATCAGTTCCACCAAATGCTGTACCAGTCTTTCCGAAGGGACAGCCGTAGTGAGTTTTCCGATCAGGATATGCTTTTCTTCCCGGTACAGGTCAATGTATGACCAAGCCATGAACTGGAGGAATTTCTCCCGCTTGGCTTCCAGTACCAGCCGGAAGAAGCGTTTCAGTTCTTCGCTGACCGTCTCACCTCCTGCCGCTTCCTGAAGCAGTTTCAGCTTCGATTCGATATCCAGTACAGGATTCTCCACGGCATGCCTCAGTCCGGGAACCTCCACATAGTGGTCGGCCAGGGTCTTGACTTCGTCATAGACCTGATCTTCCTTTCCCTGTGCATCGGCATAGGCCAGCAGCGCCTTTGCGTAACGCTTTGATACGACTCCTGTATTCATAAGACCTGTTATTTGTTAGAAGTTTCTATCATTTCGTCCAGCATCCGGTCAATCAGCGCCATCTGTTCTTTTTCATCGGCCAGTTTGCTACGCATTACCTTTTCAGCAATGCCTACCGACAGGACGGCTACCTGACGGCGGATGTCGCGGATTGCACTTTCCTTTTCGGTTTCAATCTGCTTCTTCATCTCTTCCATCAGACGGTCACCTTCGATGCGGGCACGTTCCTTGGCTTCGTTCACGATGCGGTCACGAGTGGCGGCAGCTTCGTTCAGAATGCGTACCTGCTCCTCATTGGCCTGTGCCAGGATTCTTTCGCCCTCCTGCTTCACGCTGGCCAGCTTTTCATTGGCTTCGCGTGCCGCCTTCAGCGACTGGTCAATGTATGCTTTCCGGTCCTCCACCATCCGGATGATTACGGGGAAGCCGTATTTCGCCAAAATGAAGAAAACGACTCCGAAGACGATAATCATCCAGAAGAGCAGCCCCGGATCCGGAGTTAATAATCCCATAATCTTTTTCCTTTAAAAAATTGGACAGTGAAATTATAAGAACAATGTCAGCAGACATACAACGATCGCGATCAGAGCGACACCTTCTACCAACGCTGCTGCGATAATCATGTTCATACGCAAATCGCCTGATGCTTCCGGCTGGCGTGCCATTGCTTCCATGGCAGAACCACCAATCTTACCGATACCGATACCTGCACCCAATACTGCGATACCTGCGCCGATTGCTGCGCCCAACTTACTGATTCCTACACCTGCAGCTGCCTGCAATAAAACTGACATTAACATAATTCTTTCGTTTTTAAATGGTTATACTTTTATTCTTTTATAGTCTCTGGTTTTTAGTTTTCTTTTGCGTGGCCCTTCACGCGTGAGAGTCCGATGAATACAGCCGACAACATGGTAAACACGTAGGCCTGGATGAATGCAACCAGCAGTTCCAGTGCATCCATAAAGATACCAAACGCCACGGCTACAAATGTCATGGAACCGTTAATGACCGGTCCGGCCTTTACGGTGATGAAAATGATAGCGATCAGACTCAGAATGGCTGCGTGGCCTGCCATGATATTGGCAAAAAGACGGATCATCAGGGCGAACGGCTTGGTGAATATACCGAAGAACTCGATCAGAGGCATCATCGGTACCGGAGCCTTCAGCCAGGTGGGAACATCAGGCCAGAAGATTTCCTTCCAGTATTCTTTTGTTCCGAAAAGGTTGGTCAGCACAAATGTGCAGACAGCCAGCACCATCGTGATTGCAATGTTACCGGTCACGTTCGCTCCTCCCGGGAAGATGGGAAGCAGTCCCATCAGGTTGTTGACCAGCACAAAGAAAAAGGCGGTCAGCAGGTAGGGAGCATAACGCTTGTAGTCTTCACCGATACAGCCTTTGATGACATCTTCATAGATCATCAGCACCAGTGCTTCGATCATGCCGACTCCACCTTTGGGAGCTCCCTGCTCTACCGGATGTTTCTTGTACCAGCGGACGCAGCTCATCATGATGACGAGCAATACGGCGCTGTTGATGAACAGTCCCAGCACGTTCTTCGTAATGGAGATATCCAGCGGTCTTACTTCCTCGCCTGCAGCGTTGCGCTCCACGATCTTGCCGTCGTAGGCACCTCCCCTGGCGATGTAAAGGCCTTCATATTCCCCTTCTTCCAGACGGGAAGAAGAAAAGACATGCCAGCCGGTACTGCTATGCACGATGACCGGAAGCGGAATACTCAGCGTCTTGCCCCCGATGGTGGCGATGTGCCACTCGTAAGCGTCACCGATGTGTCCGAATACCAGTTCATTCACATTCACTTCCCCGGCTTCCGTTGCAGACGCCTCCTGTGCCTGAACACTGGCCGACGTTGCCAGCAGCAGGGAAAGCATTAGGACTATGTACCGTAATTTTTTCATTTTTTATTCTTTTGTCTTAGTTTCAGTTTCTCCTCAAAGCGAAGGAAAAAACGAGTTTCAAAAATCAGAAACGCAAAGTAGAAGAACATGAATGTAGCAATGAAAGCCACCACTTCATGCCTGATCACGAATCCGTAGAATATCAGTATGAATGCACTCAGGATAAACTTCAGTGCCTTACATACCAGATAGGTCATGGCCAGCTTTTCCAGTCCCAGGCGGTAGCTGAATGAAAAGAATGCTATGTAAAGCAGACCGAACAGATAGAAGAATATCGGAATGGCAGGGAACCAGAGGAAATACCTTTCTGGAATAAAGAGGTGATACACTACGGCTACCAGCCCTGTCAGCACTACACCGATGACGGTGAGTTCCTTGATAAACTTTTTTCTTACGGTCAACAAAAACATAGTATCGTGCAGTTTTTCATCCGGAAAGCTGCTAAAAACATCTTTGATTCAACAAATGCCTGTGTGGGGAGAAGCAATCCCGTTCAGAGTTCCACGCATGCGGAAACTGAATTGTCTCTGACCTCCACGAATCCTCCTGCAATCTGCAGGACCTGTGTTTCCTTTCCGACTGTATATTTCATCTCTCCGGCAACCAGTGACGAAATCAGCGGAGCATGCCCCGGCAGGACCTGGAAACTGCCCAGTTCACCGGGCAATGTCACCGAAAGTACCTTTCCGTCATATACGGTCCGTTCAGGTGAAACGACTGTCAGATGTAATTCTTTCGTATCCATACGCTTATCCCTTTGCTGCCTCCAGCAGTTTCTTACCCTTTTCGATGGCGTCTTCAATCGTACCTACATTCAGGAAGGCCTGTTCAGGCAGATAGTCGACTTCACCGTCCAGAATCATCTTGAAACCTTTGATTGTATCTTCAATGGAAACCATCACACCCGGAACGCCGGTAAACTGTTCGGCCACGGCAAACGGCTGTGAAAGGAAACGCTGTACACGGCGGGCACGGTTGACTGTCAGACGGTCTTCGTCCGAAAGTTCGTCCATACCCAGGATGGAGATGATATCCTGAAGTTCCTTGTTACGCTGCAGAATCTGTTTCACACGCTGCGCAGTCTCGTAGTGTTCCTTTCCCACGATCAGCGGATCCAGAATACGTGAGGTTGATTCCAGCGGGTCAACAGCCGGATAGATACCCAGCTCGGTGATTTTACGGCTCAGCACGGTTGTGGCATCCAGGTGAGTAAAGGTGGTTGCCGGTGCCGGGTCTGTCAAGTCATCGGCAGGCACATAGACAGCCTGTACTGAAGTAATAGAACCGTTCTTCGTAGAAGTGATTCGTTCCTGCATCTGTCCCATTTCCGTAGCCAGTGTCGGCTGGTAACCTACGGCCGAAGGCATACGTCCCAGCAAGGCTGAAACTTCTGAACCGGCCTGGGTAAAACGGAAGATGTTGTCAATGAAGAACAGGATATCACGCGGACCGTTGTCACCGGTCTTGCGGTCACGGAAGGATTCTGCCAGGGTCAGTCCGGAAAGAGCCACAGACTGACGGGCGCCGGGAGGTTCGTTCATCTGTCCGAACACCATCGCTACCTGAGACTTCTCAACTTCGTTGTAGTCTACCTTTGACAAGTCCCAGTTGCCTTCTTCCATGCTCTTCAGGAACTCGTCTCCGTAGCGGATAACTCCGGATTCAATCATCTCACGCAACAGGTCGTTACCTTCACGTGTACGTTCACCGACACCGGCGAATACGGAGAATCCGTTGTGCTTCTTGGCAATGTTGTTGATTAATTCCTTGATGAGGACCGTCTTACCTACTCCGGCACCTCCAAACAATCCGATCTTACCACCTTTCAAATAAGGTTCCAGCAGATCAATTACCTTAATACCTGTGAAAAGGACTTCCTGGGTCGTAGCCAGATCTTCAAACTTAGGCGGTTCGCGGTGAATGGGGAAACCGTCCGTACGATCGAGTTCCTTCATTCCGTCGATGGTTTCACCGACTACATTCATCACACGTCCCTTGATCTGGTTTCCTACCGGCATCGTGATAGATTGTCCGGTCGGGACGACCTCCATTCCGCGCTGCAATCCGTCGGTACTGTCCATGGCTACGGTACGCACCGTATCTTCTCCGATGTGCTGCTGTACTTCAACGACCAGTGTACGGCCATCTTTACGCACAATTGTCAGCGCATCGTGGATACTAGGTAACGCAATGTCCGCATCTTGCCCTTCCAGATTGAAGTGCACATCGACCACCGGTCCGATTACCTGCGAAATGTGTCCAACGATTTTTGACATAAGCAATTCTTTTTAAATTAAAAGTATCTCCGATTTTGTTCTTCAAACGTCTGGTTTTTTCCTTTTTCAGAAAGTGCCTTTCCGTTTGTTTCGGTTACGCAAATTTACTGAATAAAATCACTAAGGTGTTATCGCATGTAACATTTTTTAGCCCTAAAACTATGTTATCAGACATAAATCAAGGGATATAGAACAAGTGTATTTATAGAACAAAAGGTTTCTAAACATTTGTTCACACGGAGAAAAATAAAAAAACGGCTCTGGAGTACACAGAAAGCCGTTTTTTGTGCAAAAGTGAAATGTTCAGATTTCTTATTTTTTCTTTAACCAGATGGCCTGGACCTTCCGGCGGATAGCCAGAACATTGGCTGCCGAGACGAGAATAAAGAGGAAAAGACCGGTTATCCAAGCTGCAAGCAGACTCCCTGCCTCCATGCCCGGAAGCAGATGTTCCAGAGTTCCCAGATAGGCAGAACGGACTGGCAATACAAGAGCCATACCGATCAGCAGGACGGCCGCATTCAGCAGAACAGCCAACATCTGATAAGGGAGTGAAACCCGGGCCGGACTATAGCCGATCAGCAGCAAGGTTTCAAGCTTGACCGTATTCTTCTGCAAAAGTAAATAAATGCTGAGCATCAGGAGAGCAAATGACAGGAAACTGATCACCAGCCCGACCGAGAGCACCAGTCCGACCGTCATTCGCAGGAACCAGGTTGTTTTCCCGGCATCCAGCTTGTCACTTTCAGTGGTGTACCCCTGCTGCTGAAAGTACCGGGCAATCCGTTCATCAGCCGGATTGTTCACTTCCAGAATCAGGCGCGACGGACTCTTCTCTTTTTCTTCTCCGTAAGTACTGTTGGCCCAGTTCATGAAATCTTCGGGAACCAGAATCGTATTCAGCCGGTTCGAGAATCCCACGATACGTCCCTTCAGTGTCTTCACCTGTCCGCGTCCGGACATCCGGATATCCAGCGTCATCATTCCCATGACACTTTCCGAAAGCTGGGGAAGATTGCGGCTCTGGGCAAAACCGAAATTATAGAGGTTCAGATAATTCCGGGGAATAATGATTGGTATTTCTTCCTGTTCCGGACGATAAGTCCAGTCATCTACCTTCACATCGACAAAACGGTCGGGAACCGATTCAAAAAACATGGCCGTAGAAAGCTGCATGCCCTGCATTCCCATACCGGCAGACACTTTGAAACGGGCTGGCTGAAAAGCCCCCACGCTCTCCGTGAAAGGCTGCTTCTCCAGTTTGGCCATTTCCGCATCCGAAAAAGTACCGTCCCGTCCGACCAGTGAACCGAGTGTACTGACTTCTTTATTTATAATCAGGTAATCCTTTTTCAAAAAGCTGTCTCCCTGTGTAAATACCGGAAGCACATCCTTATAGAACTGTACACTGAGCAGGACAATAACCATACCGCAGAGGTTTGCCAGAAAGAACCCGGTCAGTTGCGACACGCTCAGATGCTGCCTTAATAATTTCCAAACCATATCTTCATCCGATTTCAAATTAATGTATTACAGCGAAAGTACCCGGTCATACGCCAGTTCCAGATGTTTCCCGATGGAGGTTACAATGATTCCGGCTCCCTGTCTGGCAGCTTCTTCTGTCAGAATACGGGCCATGCAACGTCCGTTCCCGTCATCCAGGTGACTGATCGGTTCGTCCAGAAAAATAAAGTCGAAAGGCTGACACAAGGAGCGGATAAATGCCACACGCTGTTGCTGTCCGAACGACATCTGCCCCACCTTGCGGTCCCATTTATCGGCAATGCCCAGTTCTTCAAACCACTGCCGGATCTCCGAACGTTTCCTGTAACCGGTCAGGCTGTTTTTCAGCTGCACATTCTCCCAGGCTGTGAGTTCCTCAAACAGACGGAGTTCCTGAAACAGCATACTCAGGGAACGTTTCCGGATTTCTACCCAGCGGGATACGGAAATGTTCCGGATATTTTCTCCATCAAAGGACAGGATGCCCTGATAGTCTTTCCGGTATCCATAAATAAAACTGCACAGAGAAGATTTTCCGGTACCCGAAGCAGCCTCTACCAGATATTTCTGTCCTTTCTGGAAGGCCAGCTGACGATGCCAGACATCCGAAGTGATGCGGTCATTACCGGCAAATACTTCCGGCAGGACCTGTTGGAGTTCAATGACATGCATGGTCAGCTGTTTATCAGGTTCATGGTATGTACGGCAACCAGTGCAGCCGTCTCCGTACGCAGGCGGGATTTGCCGAGGCTGACGGCACGGAAGCCTTTTTCTTCGGCTCTGGCCACTTCTTCCGGACTAAAGTCCCCTTCCGGTCCGATCAGCACCAGGGCGTCTTCGCCCGGAACCAGCACATCCTTCAGCAGGGGTTTCTCGCCCTCATAGCAGTGAGCAATGAATTTCTGTCCCGGAAAATCGCGCTCCATAAATTTCATGAAATCCGTCATCTCGTTGACGACAGGTTTCCGGGCCTTGAGCGACTGTTTTACCGCAGAAACAACAATCTTTTCCACCCGTTCCGTCTTGATAACCTTGCGCTCCGAGAAACGGCAGTTCAGAAAACTCAATTCATCAAAACCGATTTCCGTCGCTTTTTCAGCCAGCCATTCAATGCGGTCCATATTCTTGGTAGGTGCCAAAGCCAGATGCAGATGTCCTTTCCAGAAAGGTTCCTGCGGAATGGTTTCCAGAATTTTCACCTGACAGCGTTTGTTCGTAGCCGCACTGATGACAGCCTTGTAGAAACAGCCTTTTCCATCGGTCAGCATAACTTCATCGCCCATACCCAGGCGGAGCACCCGCAGACAATGTCCGGCTTCTTCTTCCGGGAGCTCATTGCTGACAGCAATGTCCGGAGTATAAAATACATGCATATTGTTCCTTGTTTTATAAGTGAAGAGGATTGGGTTCCTCTGTTTCTTTCTCTTCTTTCCGGCGCTTGATTTCATCGCGCAACTGCGATGCACGCTCATAATCTTCCTGTTTGACAGCCTCTGCCAGGGCCTGTTCCAGCATATCAGTGCTGACAGCATTGACTGTCAGCGTATAGACAGATCCGTCCGGAGAGATGTTTCTCAGACGCTCACGTTCCAGCAGCTCTTCTTCGATATAGATCGGGAAATGAGCACGCATGGACAAAGCCACGACGTCTGTCGTACGTGCATCCGCTTCATATTCCGAACCATCCTGACGTTCCATGTACAAATGCGTATAATAGATTCCATCCTTGACATCATAAATCACAGCCTGAATGAAATCCATTCCTCCTTCATAGATCAGGTTCATCAGCAGTTCATGGGTAAACGGACGCGGTGTCCGGTAACCGATCTGGGCCATTTTGATGGCCTGGGCTTCCGGAGCCCCGATAATCACTGCCAGTTTTCTGTCCTTTCCTCCTTCAGCCTCTGTCAGTACCATTGCATAGGAATCAGACGGTTTCAACACCGTTGACATATCGCCGAAAACCATTTCAATCATTCTCATTTCCTTACGTGTTTATATTTAAAGACAAAGGCAAAAACGACAGCTACGATCAAGGCGTATCCGGCAAATATGTACCAGGCACAGCTCCAGCCTTCAATCTGGGGAGCTGTACTGTTGAAATCAACAAAGCGGTTGACCACCCATTGGGCACTCAGCGTACCGACTGTGGCTCCAATACCATTCGTCATGATGATAAACAGTCCCTGTGCGCTGGAACGGATGGAAATATCAGTTTCCTTGTCAACGAACAAGGAACCGGAGACATTGAAGAAGTCAAAGGCAACGCCATAGACCAGCATGGACAGAATAAACATCCAGACTCCGTTTCCCGGATTACCGGCACCGAACAAGGCGAAGCGAAGTACCCAGGCTCCCATGGCAATCAGCATGACCCGCTTGATTCCGAAACGTCCCAGGAAGAACGGAATCAGCAGAATGCAGCAGGTTTCACTGATCTGAGAGAGGGAAATCAGCAGATTGGCATGCTGTACGCCAAATGTATTCGCATATTCAGGAATCACGCTGAAGCTGGTGATGAAAGGATTGGCGAATCCGTTGGTAATCTGCAGGGAAACTCCCAGCAGCATGGAGAAGATAAAGAAAACGGCCATCTTCCGCTGCTTGAACAGCAGGAAGGCTTTCAGGCCCAGAGCTTCAACAAAAGATTTTTTCTCCTGGCCACCTCCGCTTGTCGGACATTCCGGCAGCGTATTGGCATAAAGAGCCAGCAGGACTCCCCAGGCAGCGCAGGTGAAGAACTGGTTGGGCGTAGCCTGGAATCCCAGTAAATCAACCAGCCACATGGAACAGATAAAACCAATGGTTCCAAAAGTCCGGATCGGCGGGAAAGCTTTGATGGTATCCTGACCGGCCTGGTCAAGAGCCGAATAAGCAACGGAATTGGAAAGAGCCAGTGTCGGCATATAGAATGCAACACTGACGGAATAGAAGGCAAACAGAACTTCAAAAGATACTGCATTTCCGGAAACCGTTCCATAATATCCCGCCCCTCCCATAAACAGGGCGGCCAATAAGTGACAGATGCCCAACAGACGTTGTGCCGGTACCCAGCGGTCGGCTATAATTCCCATAATGGCGGGCATAAACAAGGAAACGATTCCTTGCATGGCATAAAAAATTCCGATGTGATTACCCAAACCGATTCCGGCCAGATAAGTCCCCATCGATGTCAGATAGGCCCCCCACACGGCAAACTGCAGGAAGTTCATCAAAATCAGTCGGGCTTTAATGTTCATGGTTTCTCAGTTTTTTGTTAGTTAAGTTCAGGCTTTTTGCCCGAACAAATATAGAGAATATTCGGGAACTAACGAAAAAACGGACAGAAATTTGTACGGAAAGTCCTCGATACTGTCATAAAAGGGAACTGTTTCTCCTGAAAAGCCTCAGAAGCCCAGGCTGAGACCGAAGACAAAATACGCTCCTTCCGTAGCCGGATTCCATGTTACACGGGCAAAAACGGGTAATGTGAATGAAGTCGTCACCGGCAATTCTTTCGTAGCCTGTAGACAGACTTCCGTTACTTCAAATCCATTGGCTCCGGAACTTTCTTCATCGGTTGCATTATAGTAGTCGGTTACCCAGGGAACAGCACCGGCTTCCACATTCCAGTCGATCCCTGCCAAAGCAAAGGGAACATTCACTGACAGGAAAGAAGAATAGGCCCGCTTCCCGCTTTCTGTCTGTCCGTCACCACCGGCGAAGTTTGTATACCAGTTAAGAGCTGCCCAGCCGAAATCATAACCGACCTGTGCCTCGAAGACATGACTGGTGCTGCGCGCTCCGTAATGAAAATACCCAGGTCCTTCATTGGTCCAGTAATCCGTAACGGACACACTGAATCCGCCCCGCTCATAGCCAAGAGTCAGATCTATTTCTTCCGTATCCTCACGGGTAAAGCCGACAGAACCCCATGCACTCAGTGAAAGCCCGTTCCATCCCAGTTCGATGGTTGGCTGGACACTGACACCTCCCAGATCCTGTCCTCTCCAGACATACCGGCTTACCAGATCAGCCCCTACACTTGCTTCCACTTTTTCACCTGCCTGTACTTTTTCTGCACAAGCCATCCCTGCAATCGCCACTGCGACTGCAACCATCATCGTTTTTCTCATTCTACTGCTGTTTTTGTTATCCTTTTCTAACCTTGATTACATGCGTTATGATCCGCCTGTCTACACCTTCATTCATCTTCCGGCCAGCAACGTTTCCAGTTCCCGCTGCAGACGTTCCGTCACTTCTTCCACTGATATTTCATGCCCTGTTTCACGGGCTATGGAGGTGACTCCTTTATCTATAAAGCCACAAGGATGAATGTAGCTGAAGTAACGGAGATCCGTATTGACATTCAGCGCCAGCCCGTGCATGGTAACAAAATGACTGCTTCTCACTCCCATGGCACAAATCTTGCGTTCCCGGGGAGTTCCCGTTTCCAGCCACACTCCGGTGGCTCCGTCCACCCTTCCCGCTTCAATGCCGTAAGACGCACAGACCCTGATGACCGCTTCTTCCAGCAGATGCAGATATTCCTTCAGTCCCAGATGAAAATCTTCCAGGTTCAGAATCGGATAGCACACCAGCTGTCCGGGACCATGATAAGTAATGTCCCCTCCGCGGTCAATATGAAACAGGGAAGCTCCGATGCGCTCCAGCTGCTCTTCACTCAGCAACATATTGGCTGCCTTGCCGTGGCGGCCTAAGGTGTATACATGCGGATGCTGGCAAAACACGATGCGATTGACGTACGGACGTCCCTCCTGTTTGGCGTTTACCAGTTCGTCGAACAGTTCTGTCTGGCGCTGCCAGGCTTCCGGATACGAGATTACTCCCCAGTTTTCTATTTCCATATCAGTCTGTTAATGAATTACTCGTGCAAAATAAGCACATTTCTTTAACATATAGCAAGAAATTAGTTACTTTTTTTAAATGGTCGTTTCGGGAACTTATGCTATATTTGTCCTATCGGAACTTTTGCTTCCGGTGTCCATGACAAAAAAATGAATATATGAACAGAAGAATTATCTTACTTACCGCCACTGTACTGGCCGTTACCGGATGTTTTTTCATGCAGGGATGCATCCAGCAGCACGCTCCTGCCTTCCCCGAAATTGCCAGTATTCAGGCAGACACAACCGTTTTGCTGAAACCGGAAGTGGAAACTTCACCGGACTGCCGCATCTCCATTGATTTTATGTATCTGAAGCCGGCTTCTCCCACAGATTCCGTTTCGGAAGCTGTCAACCGGATATTCTATGAGACCGTTTCAGAGAAGACGGCAGGTGCAGGTTCACTGACTCCGGAAGCCTTTGTCAATTCCATGAAAGAGGGCTACATCGACGGATACAGAAAAAATCTTCAGAAATTCTACGACGCAGATCTGCACAACGGAGTCAAGCAAGAAGATATCCCTGCCTGGTATAACAACGAGTATGAGATTACCTCCACCCTGGAAATGGGACGCGACAGCGTATGGAATTATCAGGTATCCATTTTTGAAGATACCGGAGGTGCACATCCCAACACCCGCGGGAAATGGGTCAACATTGATGCTGCCACCGGAAAGCTGCTGACACGCAAGGATGTTTTCCTCCCCAACACCGATCAGGCCATCTGCGAAATGATCTTAAAGCAATTATTGAACGAAGCGAATAAACGTCTTGAAATAGACACGATTAGTTCCATCGAGGGACTTCGTTCCGTCGGAGCTTTGCTGGAAGGAGACCTGTTCGTTCCCGACAACTTCAAGCTGGGTAAGGATGGAGTGACTTTCCTCTACAACCGTTATGACATTGCTCCCTACACTATGGGAGATTTTCAGCTTACCGTACCTTATGCCGAGATAGAAAACTGCTTACTGAAAAAATAAAACCGAAACAAAGAAAAAGATATGGATATTATACTGAAATATTTTCCTAACCTGACCGATACGCAAAAGGCACAGTTTGCTGCCCTCTATGATCTTTATACAGACTGGAACAGCAAGATCAATGTCATTTCGCGCAAGGACATAACCAATCTTTATGAACATCACGTGCTGCATTCCCTGGGCATCGCCAAGGTGATTAACTTCAAGCCCGGTACAGAGGTGATGGATCTGGGAACAGGAGGCGGTTTCCCCGGTATTCCTCTGGCTATACTTTTCCCCGATACCCACTTTCATCTGGTGGACAGTATCGGCAAGAAGGTTCGCGTAGCTACGGAAATCGCTGCTGCCGTCGGACTGAAAAATGTCACGACCCGTCACTGCCGGGCTGAGGAAGAGAAACAGCGCTTTGACTTTGTGGTGAGCCGGGCAGTCATGCCTCTGACCGATCTGCTGAAGATCATCCGTAAGAATATCAGCAAGGAACAGCGGAATGCCCTTCCCAACGGACTGATTTGCCTGAAGGGAGGAGAACTGGAAAAAGAAGTATTCCCCGTCAAGCACCAGACGCTGATCCACGATCTCAAGGAAGACTTCACAGAAGAATTCTTCGAAACCAAGAAAGTGGTCTACGTGACCATCAACGGACAATGAATCAGACTTTAAAACTCTACCGCTATGAATATAAAACGTTTTGAATTCAATATGTTTCCCGTCAACTGTTACGTGTTGTGGGACGACACCAAAGAAGCTGTAGTCATCGATGCCGGATGTTATTACCCGGAAGAACAACAGCGTCTCAAGGATTTTCTGGTCAATAACGGCCTTCAGCTGAAACATCTGCTGAATACCCATCTTCACCTGGATCACATTTTCGGCAATGCATTCATGGAACGGGAATTCGGTATAAAGCCTGAGGCCAATCAGGAAGATGAATTCTGGCTGGCCAAGGCTGCCGGCCACTGCCGTATGTTCGGCTTTCAGATCAACGAATCACCGGCTCCTCTGGGAGGATATATCTGTGACGGCGATGTGATCCGCTTTGGAAACACGAATCTGGAAGCCATCCATGTACCCGGCCACTCCCCGGGCAGCCTGGTCTTCTACTGCCGGGCAGCCAACTGTCTGTTCAGCGGAGATGCTCTCTTCAAGGGAAGCATCGGACGTACAGACCTGGAAGGCGGCGATTTTGAAACATTGAGAGAACACATCTGCAGCAACCTGTTTTCGCTTCCGGCTGAAACCGTTGTCTATCCGGGCCATGGAGAACCGACAAGCATCGGAGCGGAAAAAATGACCAATCCGTTTTTCAGATAAATCTTTTTAACGAAATAAACCTTATACGTATCATGGAAACAACAAAATTTGCGAACCGACACATTGGCATTGAGGAGAAAGATCTTCCTCAAATGCTGGGGAAAATAGGTGTAAAAACACTTGATGAGCTGATTGACAAGACCATTCCGTCACAGATACGTCTGAAACAGCCGTTGCCGCTTGCTCCGGCTATGACAGAACGGGAATTTGCCATGCACATTGCGGAACTCGCATCACAAAACAAACTTTACAAAACGTACATCGGGGCAGGATGGTATGACAGCGTTACACCGGCCGTCATCCAGCGTAATGTCTTTGAAAACCCCGTATGGTACACCTCCTATACACCTTACCAGGCTGAAATCTCACAGGGACGACTGGAAGCCCTGCTGAACTTCCAGACAGTGGTGAGTGACCTCACCGCCATGCCGCTGGCCAACTGCTCCCTGCTGGATGAAGCAACAGCTGCTGCCGAAGCAGCTACCATGATGTTCGGCCTGCGTTCACGTGCCCAGCAGAAAGCGGGAGCCGATACACTTTTCGTAGACGAAGAGGTCTTCCCGCAAGTACTGGCAGTGATCCGCACACGTGCCATTCCGCAAGGCATGAAAATCCGGACAGGCAATTACAAGACTTTGGAATTTACCCCCGATATCTTCGGCTGCATCGTTCAGTATCCGAACAACAGCGGAAGTGTGGAAGACTACCGCGCCTTCACCGAACAGGCTCATGCTGCCGGCTGCAAAGTAGCCGTTGATGCCGATATCATGGCACTGGTACTGCTGACTCCTCCGGGTGAATGGGGAGCTGACATCGTTTTCGGAAGCACCCAGCGGCTGGGTATCCCAATGTTCTATGGCGGACCGTCGGCTGCCTACTTCGCTACCCGCGACGAATACAAACGGAATATGCCGGGACGTATCATCGGTCTCTCAAAAGACAAATACGGACACTTGTGTTACCGCATGGCACTTCAGACCCGCGAGCAGCATATCAAGCGTGAAAAAGCGACTTCCAATATCTGTACCGCACAGGCCCTTCTTGCAACCATGAGCGGTTTCTATGCCGTTTATCACGGACCGGAAGGCCTGAAAGAAATCGCCGGACGAATTCACAGCATCGCGGTTTGGATGAGCAAACAGCTGACCAGACTGGGATACAAGCAGCTGAATGAAGTTTTCTTTGATACCTTGCGCCTGCAGTTGCCGGACCATGTTTCTGTTCCCAAGCTGCGTACCATCGCCCTGAGCAAGGAAATCAACCTCCGCTATTTTGACAATGGAGAAGTGGGACTGAGCATTGACGAGGCAACTACCGTGGCCGATGCCAACCTGCTGATGACCGTCTTCGGCATTGCAGCAGAAGAACCGGTTCCTGACGTTGCCGAAATCCCCGATGCCCCGGCTTTCACCGGCGACCTGAAACGAACAAGCGGTTTCCTGTCGCACGAAGTCTTCAACCGCTATCATACGGAAACAGAAATGATGCGCTACATCAAGCGGCTGGAACGGAAAGATATTTCCCTTGCCCACTCCATGATCTCACTTGGTTCCTGCACCATGAAACTGAATGCCGCATCCGAAATGCTGCCACTCAGCAACATGGCCTGGATGGGTATGCATCCATTGGTTCCGGAAGACCAGGCACAGGGCTACCGCACGCTGATTGCCAATCTTTCCGAACAACTGAAGACCATTACCGGATTTGCAGGAGTAACTTTACAGCCCAACTCCGGAGCTGCCGGAGAATATACCGGTCTGCGTATCATCCGAAGTTATCTGGAAAGTATCGGACAGGGACACCGTAACCTCGTGCTGATTCCTGCTTCGGCTCACGGAACAAATCCTGCTTCGGCTGTACAGGCCGGCTACCAGCCGCTGACCTGCGCCTGCGATGAACATGGAAACGTGGATCTGAATGACCTGCGCGAAAAAGCAGAAGCCAACCGCGACAATCTGGCTGCCCTGATGATCACTTATCCGTCTACCCATGGAATCTTTGAAGAAGAAATTGCAGAAATCTGCCAGATTATCCATGCATGCGGCGCCCAGGTCTATATGGACGGGGCCAACATGAATGCCCAGGTAGGCCTGACCAATCCCGGAACCATCGGAGCTGATGTCTGCCACCTGAATCTGCACAAGACCTTTGCCAGTCCTCACGGAGGAGGCGGTCCCGGTGTAGGTCCTGTATGCGTAGCCGAACACCTGGTTCCGTTCCTGCCCGGACATGCCCTGTTCGGCAACGATGCCAATGAAGTATCTGCGGCTCCTTACGGAAGTGCCGGCATTCTCCCCATCACTTATGCCTATATCTGCATGATGGGAGCTGACGGACTGGCCCGTGCAACGAAAGCTGCGATTCTGAATGCTAACTATCTGGCAGCCTGTCTCAAGGATACCTATGGCATTGTCTACCATGGAAAGAATGGTTTCGTCGGTCATGAGATGATTCTGGAATGCCGCAAGATCCACGAAGAAAGCGGTATTTCGGAAAACGACATTGCCAAGCGACTGATGGATTACGGCTACCATGCTCCTACCCTGTCATTCCCCGTACATGGCACACTGATGGTGGAACCAACCGAAAGTGAAAGCCTGGCGGAACTGGATAATTTTGTCGATACGATGCAGGCTATCTGGAAGGAAATTGAAGAAGTGAAAAATGGAGACGCTGCCCGTGAAGACAATGTGCTGGTCAATGCACCGCATCCTGAATACGAAGTGGTGGACAACCAGTGGAATCATGGCTACAGCCGCGAAAAGGCTGCATACCCCATTGAAAGCGTCCGCTGGAACAAGTTCTGGATCAATGTAGCCCGTGTAGACAATACGCTGGGTGACCGCAAACTTCTTCCTACCCGCTACGGCAGCTTTGACTGATCTGTCCGGAAATAATCTTTAAAAGACTTTGTATTTAACACGGGTCGCATTATTTATTTCATCATAAAAATAAGAGGGTGTGCCATAAGGTTCAAAACTTAAGCATCACCCTCTTATATTTTCAGGAACAGTCCCTGATTTTATCTGTTGGGAGTTTCCCAAACCTTCGTTTCACTGCATTTCAGGTCTGCCGACTGATCTCCGCATCTCAATTTGAAATCTCCAGCTTCCAGACGCCACTTGCCGTCGTATCCCACAAAAGCCAGATCACTTCCCCGGATCGTCATGGTCACAGTCCGGGTCTCATTGGGTTGCAGAGCCACTTTCTCAAAGTTACGCAGGCGGATATTGTCAGGAGTAGTGCTTGCCACCAGATCCTGGGAATACAGCAACACGACCTCCTTGCCTGCCATCTTGCCCACATTCGTGACATCCACTGATACGGTAATTTCGTCAGAGGCGGTAAATGTCGGCTTGTCGACTTTCAGATTTGCATACTGATAAGCAGTATAGCTCAAGCCATATCCGAAGGGCCACTGCACGTCCATTACCGAATCATAATTGTAATTGCCATTCATCTGCCCCATGCTTTCACAAGGCTTATAATCGTAAGTAGCCAGTGCATTGGCATATTTCGGATAAGTAAACGGCATTCTGGCGCTGAAATTCGTATCGCCCGCCATCAGATTAGCCAGTGCATCTCCTCCGTAATTGCCCGGAAGCATGATGTTGATAATCCCTTCGGCCAGCGGCTCTATGTCACTGATGATACGCGGACGTCCCTGGTTCAGAACCAGAATGACCGGTTTGCCTGTCTGAGACAATGCCTTCACCAGATTGCGCTGGTTGGCAGAAAGCGTCAGATCCGTAAGGTTACCGGGTGTCTCACAGTAAGAGTTCTCACCGATACAGGCCACTATGACATCTGCACGGGAAGCAGCAGCTACTGCCTTGCTTATTTCAGGAGTGTTTTCTTCCCACCAGTTGCCGGAAGCAGCATACGTCACACCCGGCTCATAAATGATATTTTCCTTTCCATACTTGTTGCACAGAGATTCATAGATCGTATTATACGCACCTGCACAATTGTCTGCCTGATCTCCCTGCCAGGAATACGACCAGCCTCCGTTCAGACAACGCATGGAGTTGGCATTGGGTCCTGTCAGCAGAATTTGCTTTCCCGGAACAAGGGGAAGGACATTGTTCTCATTCTTGAGCAGGATCTCAGACTCCTCTGCTGCCTGAAGAGCAACTTTGGCAAACTCTTCCGAGCCGAACTTGTCATATTTCCGGATATCCCAATAAGGGTTCTCAAAAAGGCCGAGACGGTATTTCAGACGCAACACGCGGGCAACTGCATCATCAATCCGGCTCATCGGTACCTCTCCCTCTTCCACCAGTTCTTTCAGACAGGTGCAGAAACTCACCTCATAGGGAACCATCGACATATCAATTCCCGCATTGATGGCAATCTTGATCGCTTCTTTCTTCGAAGCTGCAATATGATCACGTGTACACAGGTTGTTGATGTCTGCCCAGTCTGTAACGATCATTCCGTCCCAGTTCAGTTCCTCCTTCAGCCATCCGGTCAGCAGTTCGCGGTTGGCATGGAAAGGCATACCTTCATTCACTCCCGAATTGACCATCACGCTCAATGCTCCGTTGCGTACGGCTTCCATGAAAGGAGCAAAATGTTTTTCCCGCATCTCTGTGCGTGAAATGGAAGACGGCGTACGGTCTTTTCCCGACACCGGAACTCCATATCCCATGTAATGCTTCATGCAGGCAGCAATGTTATATTCTCCGATATGATTGGGATCATTCCCCTGGAAACCGGCTACTGCAGCCTTACCCATTTCGGCATTGACATAACAGTCTTCTCCATAATTTTCCCACATTCGTGGCCAGCGGGGATCACGTCCCAGGTCAACCACAGGAGCATACGTCCAGGGGATGCAACAGGCTCTGGTTTCGTATGCCGAGATTTCAGCACCTTTTCGTGTCACTTCCCGGTTGAAAGATGCTGCCATGTTGATTCCTTGCGGAAACATGGTCCCGTCCAGTGTATAGGTGGTTCCGTGAATCTGGTCAACCCCGTAAATGCAAGGTATTCCGATCTCCTTCATTGATTTGTCCTGGATAATCCGGATGGCTTCCGCCCATTTCTCTTTCTTCTGGGCTATTCCCATCGGGACATTCAGCAAAGATCCCACTTTATATTTCCCGATCACCGTGTCCAGTTTTGCCTCGCTGAGCGTAAAACCGTTTTTCTTGCTGGCTTCAAAGTCCGTCACCACATCAATCGTGATTTCACACATTTGCCCGATCTTTTCTTCGAGTGTCATTTTTTTCAGCCACTGACGGATGTTGGCTTCAATCTCAGGATCAGAAGGTATGGCAGGTGATACCTTGTTTTCTACCTGGCTACAGGCACAGACCTGAATGCCCAGTAAGAATGCTGCTGCCGTTTTCATTAAATTTTTCATGGTACGATTTATATCATATTTAGTTGATTGGCTATTATTTATCTGTATATGGTATAGTCTCCAGATACATGTCTTTCAGATTGATAATCACTTTCGAGAATTTCTCCAGAAGGTTCAGGCCGAGAAAACCGTCTTCCTGTCCGTTCGAGAAGGCCGCCTTGTCCAGTTGTCCCGTATGCAGGTCAATTCCGGTATTGACACCGACCGAATCCAGCACTGCCGTACCGCTTCCGATACGGAACTTCTTCTGCGGCAGAATGTAACTGCGGGTAATGCTCACCCCTCCTATTCCCGCCTGACGGAGCGAATCCGGAATACCCGCGGCTTCCACTTCTTTCCGGTGACGTCCATACCAGGCCGGCTGCATATTGGTGTAATAGGAACCCGTATCAAAATGGAAATAAAGTGAAGTACCTGTCTCGTCCGCCACCTTTACCTGCAAGCATTCCGAGTCTGTGCGGATCATATTGCTTTCCCTGAGCGGACTGGGCGTAGGAACAGCCGGTATGACAAACTCCCGACGGGCAAAGTCCAGCTGGATTTCCTGCATACGAAGCAGGATGGGAAGACCAATGACAGGCGGAAGCTGAAGATCCTTGCCCAATCTGTCAGCTTCGGCATGTCCCGTCTGGAGATCTACCACATAAAAAGGTACATTTATCCACGTCATTCCACCAATGCGCAGGGTATCTGCCATCGCATAATATCCCTGCTTCATGCCTCCAATCCCTCCGACGGTAACATCCATACCCAGCCGCCGCAAGCCATACTTTTCTGCCTGCTCCGGAGTGACCATGTTGCTGCCCGCTCCCGTATCGAGTACCATACGGCCCGCCTGTCCGTTTATGCTTCCGTCCATTTCAATAAAGTGCTGATCCGTTTCATGCTCCGTCACCATCGGGAAACGGTATTCTCCTGCCTTGTGCAGCGGTTGACAGACAGGCCCGCAGGAAGCCAGAATGCCATACTGCCTGGCCATCATACGATACGGAGCAGTCTGGGTGCTGTCCATTCCCAGGGCACCAAGCTGGTCACAAAGATTCCGGATCAGTCCGGCAGCATCGGCATACTGTTCTGTCCGTCCCAGATTGACAGCCAGCAAAACGACCATGTTCAGTGTATGGTCGCCCAGCTCCTGCTGATGCTTGCCCAGCAAATCCGTCAGTACCATACAGGCCGAATCCGGACGGTTAAAGAAATAGTGTGTCATAGCCACTCCCATCTGACGGACCCATGGTGTGACCGAATCAGCCGGAGTGGTTTTCAATTCCTGTGCCAGATCAAACCAGCGGCTTTCGTTCATCAGCTGGCTGATACGTGCATCAGCATGCTGTGCCTGTACGTTCAAGGAGGCAAACAGACAGGATAAAACAAGAATTTTCCTCATCATTTGTCGATACATTTTTAGATGTGACAAATATAAAAAATCTTTCGGTGTTATCACAATTCTTCGTCTGAAGTTCAGTCCTGATACGGCTATCTCATAATTTCTCAATCACAGATCCATCCGCAAAAGCATAAAGTTTCTGTGAATGTAAAAAAGTTCTCAAATTTCAGTCCTGGTTTTCATGCATACAACTTGAATATTCGGTTTTAATTGCTAAATTCGCAGTAAAATCAAAATCCAGTTGTTATGAGCAAGTTATATCCGGTTGGAGTACAGAATTTTGAAGGTCTGATACACGACGGTTATGTGTATGTAGACAAAACGGCACAGGTGTATGAACTGTTTAACACAAACAAATACTATTTCCTGAGCCGTCCGCGGCGTTTCGGCAAGAGTCTGCTTCTGTCGACGATTGAAGCATACGCACAGGGAAAGAAGGATCTTTTCAAGGGACTGGCGCTGGAAAAGCTGGAAAAAGACTGGACCGTATATCCGGTACTGCATCTGGATTTGAACACACAGAAATACGAT
>OGIU01000018.1_pt1 | contig 125596 bp, 118 predicted proteins | sample 1571791 | NCBI WGS metagenome assembly OGIU01 (sample SAMEA2582104, study PRJEB24529) | metagenome | biome: Human gut stool | place: China | collected 2011
AACCTGTGACCCTCTGCTTGTAAGGCAGATGCTCTCCCAACTGAGCTAATCCTCCGTATCAGATATGAAAATCAACAGTTTAATTATACATATCTGAATAAACTCTGTCAAGAACTCAACTACTTTAGGTTCAGTTCCGTCAGCTTATCATCAACCAATTGCAAAACCTGATCAGCTGCACGGGGATCTTCGACAAAATCATATTTGTCTCCATCAATCAGCATTTTAGGACTTTCATCATAGCTGGCATACCAGTCAACATAGCGCTGATTCAATTCGCGATAGTATTCATAAAGACTTGGGTCATTTTCAATCTGTTCAAACGAACGGCCGCGTTTCTTGATTCGCTTCAGCATCGTTTCAAATGAGACCTGAATACTGATCAAAAGACTTGGTGCTTTAGTATGTGCCTGCTGAGGCAATTCTTCCATCATATTGCCCAAAAGCGAGGAATAGATGTCAGCTTCAGTCTGTGTAGCTCGCCCCAAATCGGCATTCAGCCGAAAAAGCAGGGCATCTTCAAAAATTGAGCGGTCTAAAACGTTCAGATCATTATCAAATGAATTCTTGATCTCGGCCAAGCGCTTGTTTAAAAAGTAGATCTGCAGCAAAAAGCCGTATTTCTTAGGATCTTGATAAAACAGCGGCAGGATTTCATTGTCATCAACCGATTCATAGAAAGCCTGACTGCCCAAATGATCAGCCAGCATCCGCGTTAAACTGGTTTTTCCCGCACCAATAGTTCCTGCTAGTACAATCATTGCTTTTCCCCTTTTTCCATTTTCTAAAAAGACACGAGCTATATTGTATCATCTTTGATCCGCCACCGTGAGTAAAAAGTTTTTCATTTATCAGTCAACACCATAAAGTCTCAACTAATCAACGAGCCGTCCTTTTTTTTTAATATTTTGCTGCTCAGTACTAAATGGCTTTTGGCTGATCGCATTTTTACAGTCTGCATCATCATCAACAGCACCCACAATAAAATCCCCGCCAAAACCGGCGAGGATTCGATGATTATTCAGCTTCTTTTTCCGATTCAGAAACGAATGACTCACTATTGTTGCTCCGTGACAGATCAACGTCCTTGAGCGGAATCAAGTGCGTCTTGTAACGAACCTTATAGTAGATGAATAAAATCAAGAACAATGGTACGGCCATGTAGGTGATGGCGATATTTGACCAATCCATCTTGATAAAGGCATCAATGTTTTGACCACACATTACGATGACACACAAGATCAAGGCAAAGATTGGGCCAAACGGAAACAGCGTAGCATGATACTTTAATTCGCCAACCTGATGTCCCTGCGCAATAAAGGCCCGCCGGAAGCGCAGATGCGAAACGGCAATTCCCAGCCAAGCAATAAAACCGCATAGACCAGATGCCCCAATCAGGTAATTATATGCTTCGGGACCGATAAACTGTGTCAAATAAGCTAGACACGAGACAACCATGGTGCCCAACAATGCATAGATTGGAATCCCACGTTTGTTGACATAGCCAAAGATCTTCCAGGCATAGCCTTCCCGCGCCTGTGAGAACAGCATCCGCGTTGAGGCATACAGACCAGAGTTGGCTGCCGAAATCACGGCCGTTAAGATAACCGCATTCATCACACTGGCTGCAGCCGCCATCCCAGCTCGCTTAAAGACGATCGTAAATGGGCTCATCGTAATATTCTGCACGTTTGAATTCAACAGATTTTTGTTGGTATATGGCAGAACGCAGGCAATGACAAAGATTGCAAAAATGTAGAACAGCAAAATCCGCCAAAAAGTTGAATGAATAGCCTTGGAAACCGATTCTTCCGGCGTAGCAGCCTCACCAGCCGTAATCCCAATCAATTCAGTACCTTGGAATGAGAACCCAGCAACCAGGAACACACTCAAAATCCCTGACCAGCCGTGAACGAATGGCGCGTCCTTGTAGTGGAAGTTCTTCAAGCCAACTGGTCCTTGACCACCCATGATTCCAAAGATAATGCAGACCCCAACGACCAAAAAAATGACGACCGTTACGACCTTGATCAAAGACAGCCAGTATTCCGTTTCACCATATGAACGAACTGAAAGATAATTGATCAGAAAAATCGCAAGCAAGACAAACGTACTAAACAGCCAGCTTGGAAAATGCGGCAGCCAATATTGGAAAACCAGCCCCGCCGTCGTTACGTCAACTGGAATCGTAATGGCCCAGTTAAACCAATAATTCCAACCCATGGCAAAACCTAATGCCGGATCAACAAACTTTGTTGAATAGGTGGCAAAAGAACCCGAGACTGGAATATAGGTGGCCATCTCACCCAGACTGGTCATCAAGAAATAAACCATGATCCCCATGATGGCATAAGCTGCTAAAGCACCACCCGGGCCGGCCGTTGAGATTGCCGAACCGCTGGCAATAAACAGTCCCGTCCCAATCGTACCGCCAAGAGCAATCATTGACAGGTGGCGCGTTTTCAATGTCCGTTGAATATGACCCTCACTGCCTTCATGACTGTTTTCGCTCATGAAAAAATCCTCCTCAAATTTATTGGCGAGAAAGGCAAACAAAAAGAGCCGGCAAGCCAGGACTTCCCTGCTTGTCGACTCAACTTAACTTCGTAATTGTTGAATCAATCATGGAAGCGCCCCGCAGAAGCTTCTGCGACAGTCCGTAATTTATTTAACTACGGCCCAACGCGTAAAGCCTTCAGTCGATACGCGTTTCGGCGAGCATCCCTTTCAGCCAGGCATTGATTCTGAAGCATCCAGCCTGGTCTACTGATGAGACTCGCACCTCTTCTCTTTTACACATTATCTGATTATAACTCACTTTTGATTTTAAGCAAGTTTTAATTTTCTACTTGATTTCTTTACCATCAGCAGTAATGTACTTCTCACCACGCGAGCTGCGCGATAAATCGGCTTCCTGCAGCGAAAGCAGGTGCGTTTTATAGCGGAACTTGTAGTAGCAGAACAGGATCAAGAAGATCGGCACTGCCATGTAGGTAATCAAGATGTTGTCCCAATCTAAGTGAATGAATGCTGGAATGTTTTGACCAACAATCACAATCATACAGAAGACAAAAGCAAAAATTGGACCAAATGGGAACATGGTCGCATGATACTTCAGCTCGCTCAGCTGATGTCCCTGTGCAACAAAGGCCCGCCGGAACCGGTAGTGAGCCATTGCAATCCCTAGCCAGGCGATAAAGCCAGACAACCCGGATGCATCAATCAGGTAGTTGTAGGCGTTGGCACTGACAAAATGCAGCAGGTAGATCGCCAGCGAGACGGCCATCGTCCCCAGCAGCGCGTAGATCGGAATCCCCCGCTTATTAACATAGCCAAACCCTCGCCAGGCATAGCCTTCCCGTGCTTGCGAGAACAGCATCCGCGTTGAGGCATAAAGTCCTGAGTTGGCTGAAGAGATTACGGCCGTCAAGATAACCGCGTTCATCACACTGGCTGCCGCTGCCAAACCGGCTCGCTTAAAGACAATCGTAAATGGCGACATCGCCACGTCTTGAACGTTGCTGCTCAAAAGGTTTTTGTCGGTATATGGCAAAATGCAGGCCATGACAAAGATTGAAAGAATGTAGAACAGCAAGATCCGCCAGAAGGTTGAATGAATGGCCTTTGGAACGGATTTTTCCGGCGTGGCGGATTCACCAGCCGTAATGCCAACCAGTTCAGTACCCTGAAATGACATCCCGGCTACCAAGAAAACGGTCAGGATGCTGGGAAAGCCACCAACAAACGGTGCTTTTTTGTAATGGAAGTTTTTTAAGCCGATTGGTCCTTGACCACCCATAATCCCAAAAATAATCATAAAACCAACGATCAAGAAGACAATGATCGTCATGACTTTAATAATTGACAGCCAGTATTCAGTCTCACCATATGAGCGTACTGACAGATAATTGATCAAAAAGATTACCAGCAAAACAAAGCCGCTAAAAATCCATTCAGGAAACTGGGGCCACCAGAATTGAATGATAACTCCAGAGGTAACCGCGTCAACGGCAATCGTAATCACCCAGTTCAGCCAGTAGTTCCAGCCCATGGCAAAACCCAATGCCGGGTCAACAAACTTAGTACAGTAGGTAGCAAACGATCCCGTCAATGGAATATAGGTTGCCATCTCACCCAGGCTGGTCATCAAAAAGTAAACCATGATTCCCATCATGCTGTAGGCGACCAAAGCCCCACCAGGCCCAGCCGTTGAGATTGCCGAACCACTGGCAATCATCATCCCGGTACCAATTGAACCGCCCAAAGCAATCATCGACAGGTGCCGCGTCTGCAGCGTCCGTTTCATATGGCCGGAATTACCAGTTATTGTCTGACCTTCCGTACCACCATTCTTTGCCTCTCCACTCATCGTAAATGGATTCCTCCTCTATGACAATTTCGAGCGCCAGTTATACATTTCTCATGGATAAAGTATAAGGTGTGCATACTTAATATGATTAAACATTTTAGCGCAATTTCAGCAAAAAAGCCATATCAATTGGACTATCTGCCCAAATTGGCTTATCTGCGACAACAAAAAAGATTATACAATAAAATAAATATTTAAACAAGTTTATGCATGTAATTATAAAGCTTTAACCATTTTCAAATAACCGTTTTCATTACCGATCTGATCAAATTTAAACTTTTTCAATAAAGATCTCGAACGTAGGTTATCAATGGCCACATACGCCTGCAGCCGCTTAATATCACTATTTTTTGCCAGCGCTTGCAAAAAAGCTGCGAGCGCCTCACTCATAATTCCTCTTCCCCAACGATCGCGTCTCAGTAAATATCCCAGCTCCATAGCGTGGGCCTGATAGTTTCCATCACTTGCATATATTGGGAATAAGCTGATCAATCCGACCAGTTGCCCAGCCGGATCAGTGATTAACAAAAGCTGCTGCCCAAGCCAGTTATTGACCGCCCAGCCGCGCATCATTTGATCATCTGGCAGCTGCAGTCCGCTTAATCTAACCAGTTCACCATCGCTTAATAGCTTCAAGACAGCTTGAAGATCATCTTGACAGCCCATTTTAATTACGAGACGGGCAGTCTTGATTGGCCAAAGCAATTGTTTGTGCATTATAATTTCACCTACCAGGATCTTTTTTCAGGAGTGTTTTTAATGGAAATCATTCAAAAAAATTTAAGTACCGCAAGCTATCAAACCAAAGCTGTGCTGACTGGCTATCTGCAGACACCCGTTCCCAAGTCGCCGGTGCAGCAGTTCCGTCCACTGATTTTTGTCCCTGGCGGCTCAATGACGCATATTCCAGTCGAACAAACCGAGAAAACTGCGCTCAGTTTTTCAGCTCGTGGCTTTCAGGTTTTCGTGCTGCGCTATACCTTCACCAGCGAGCGTCAGCCGGTTTATCCAAATCCACTGATCGATCTGGCATTAGCCGTCGCGCTGCTTAGAAAACAAGCCGCAGCCTGGCATTTAAAAACCGATCAGCTGACGATCATGGGCTTTTCAGCTGGCGGTCAGGTTACCGCGCTGTACAATGACTACTGGCATGCAAAATGGCTCCGCAGGCTCAGCGGCGTTGCCAGCGATCAGCTCCGCCCCAATGCGGTTATCCTAGGCTATCCCGTCATCGACCTTAACCTTGGCTTTCCTAAAGACGCCACAACGCGTGCCAAGTGGGCCGATGATCCAGCTCGTTATAATGCCGCGGCACATGTCAACGACTTAAACGCGCCAACCTTTATGTGGACGACTTTTACCGATCAGGTCGTACCAGTGCAAAATACGCTTAGCTACAGTCAAGCTTTGCTGGCCCATCAGATTCCCCAAGAATTGCACGTTTTTGCGCATGGCCCGCATGGAATGGACATTGCCAATGCCTTGGTTGCCCATCATGATGATGTTGATCAGCCCCACGTTGCCCACTGGGTTGAACTGGCATGCGAGTGGATTGACGATCTATTTAAATAAAATTACCCAGGAAATATAAAATACCCGGTGTCGATTTTAAAAGAGACACTGGGTATTTTGATTCAAAGTTTCGAATTAGCGGTCTTGCGCCAACGTCTTTTTATATCATTGGCAAATGTTAGGTAAAGCGTCTCGGAAATCTGCAGCCAGGCATAGGCCAGTAGCATCGCTCCGACCGTATCAAACGGATAGTGAGCATAAAGATAGATGCGCGAAACGGCTACCAAGAAAACGGCCATGATCAACAGCAGCTGGCAGACCACCCGCACTGCAGCATTTTTAATCAATGGCACCACGATCAAAAACAGCACGGCAGCCACCAAAAACGTCCCCATCACATGTCCACTGGGAAAACTGTAGCCATGGTCGCCAGTCGGATGCTGCAGGGGCCGATCCCGCTTAGCCAGGTACTTGACGATCTCATCTAAAAGGTCACCGACAATCAGCGTTAGCCAAGCCCAGAGTGCCGGTACCTTATATTTGAAGCCCCAGAGAAAAAAGGTGATGATCAGCATCCAGACAAGGGCCATCTTAGGGCTGCCCAAAAACGAAACGATTACCATTATATGATAGGTTGCATTGGGCGTATGGTTAGGATTTGGTGCCAGCAGCGCCTGGAAAACCGAATCCAAAACCTGCAAGATCATTGAGTTGCTCATTACCATACCAGCGACAATCAAAAACAATACAAAGCTTACCATGAATCGCTTCCAACGATTCGGATCTTGTCCTATCAGCATGTTAAAATTGCTCCTTTGTTGGATCTTGTCATGGCATCAGCCACAATAAGTTTAATTATATCACACCCTATCGGTTTCTTAAGTGGTGTTCAGAGAATAACAGTCGATTAATCAGATCACCCAGGCCAAAGCCCAGCGTAATCGCACCAGCAATCACCAAAACCTGATAAAGATATACCAATGCCGCACCATTGCTGCTCAAAACAAAGCTGCGCACCATCTTATAGGCTTGTCCACCAGGAACCAGCGGCACCAGTGCAGGAACGTTAAAGATGATCATCGGCATTTTTTGCCAGCGGGCAGCCGCCATACTCAAAACGCCAATCATAATGGCAGCCAATAGATTACTTAAAGCCAGCCCCAGATGCAGCTGATAATAGACTGCCCAGTAAAACGCCCAGCTGGCACCACCGATTGCACCTGCACAATGATAGGCTCGGCGCGGTATGTTCAGTAGAATTCCAAAACAAATTGTCGAAAGGTCAGCCAGTACAAATTCAAAGATTAATCTAACCCAAAAGTTTTCCATGCTCTACCTCGCTTAAACGTATCGCAACACAAAAACAATTGCGCAGCCAATGGCAATTGCCGTCAGCGTAGCTTCAACCGCGCGTGACGTGCCACTGATCAGATCACCAGACATCAGATCACGAGCCGCATTGGTCAAAGGAACCCCTGGAACCAACGGCATCACGCAGCCAATGATAATGTCATTAACATCGTTGGCCCAATGCAGCCTAACAAATCCCACGGTCAAAAGCGCAATCACTAAAGAAGCACAAAACTCATTAACAAAACGCGCTTTGGAATGCTTCCCTAAAGTCAGATAGACTTGATAGCTTACCAAGGCAATCACGGCCGCAAACAATGAATCATGAACATTGCCAGTATAAACGATCGTCAGTGCCCAGCTAAGCACACCGGCTGCCACGCACTGAACAAAATCTGAAGTCTGCTGCGGCTGCTGGTCAACTTTTTGCAGTTTTGCATACAGTGTCTCAACATCGATTTCATGAGCAGCAAACTGCCGCGAAAGACTGTTGACGGCTGCAACCTTGTTAAGATTCAATTTTCGCTGATGAATATCAATTACCTGAGCGTTTGGCAGGTGTTCCGCGCTGGCAACGATCGCCGTCATCGTTGTAAATGCCTCAAAGTTTTGCAGCTGCGCGCTCAGTGCCATTCGTCGCATCGTGTCATTGACGCGTTCCATATTTGAGCCGTTTTCGATCAGTAAGCGCCCCGCTAGTAGACACGCGGTAATGGCAAGATTCTTTTTATCCTTGCTTTCCACTTTCAATCATCCATCCTTATTATTGGTGAATTTATCCAGGCAGCAGCTAAAACAACAAAAGGGTTCAATGCATCATGCATTAAACCCGAGCCTTAAGATTTAATTGTCTAGGTCTAGTCCTGCAAAGGCTCTTGATTAACGAAAATATTATGCGAAGCCTTATAGGAAATGCTGAGCTGCTGATCATTGTCCAGACATTCAACTAAGATCGGTCCCTCAAATGGTTCGTGTTTGATTACCTTAACCTTGGCATGCAGCTGAAGACCAACCTCATTTAAATAGGTCAGCAGCTCATGATTGTCCAAGAAGCGTTCAATGACGACCGTTTCACCATCTTCTGCATCGGCCAGCAGACGATGACTGACGCTGTCAAACTTGCCATTGGCAGCCGGAATAACGCCACCATGCGGACAGTACTTGGGATGATTCAAAAAGGCATCCAGAGCAGTTGCCAAACGATCGCTGGTATTATGTTCCAAGATCTCAGCTTCTGGATGAACATCAGTCATGCTGTAGTGCAGATCATCAACTAAAAAAGTCTCCCACAGACGATGCTTTCTGACTAATTCAGCAGCATGCTTGATTCCCTCTGGTGTCAGAGCAATCCCATCATATGGCTCATGAGATACCAAGCCTTCCTCCGTCAGCTTGGTGATCATTTCTGTTACTGAACCGGCCGCGATGCCCAATCCCAGTGAAATTTCTTTATTAGAAACCTTTTTATAGCCACCGCCTAGCTCAAAAATTATCTTTAAATAGTCTTCTTTCATTGGGGTCATGTTTTGTACAACTTCCTCCTAAAATATCAGCGGCAGTAAGTGTCGTCGAGCTTTTAATCATGTATTTTTCCATATTGAAACTAATCAGATTATAACATATCATAAAAATGTAATTTGGAATACCTAAATCTATTTTTAGCTTATTTATTTTAAGGCGGGGAGTGATTTTATGGAACGGCCCAACGTTTCCAAACAGCGTTTCTTAATCGTGACGCTGCTTAATGTTTTGATTACCGTTGTCGAGATTATTGGGGGATTGGTATCCGGCAGTCTGGCACTGCTTTCCGATGCCTTTCACAACTTAGGGGACTCGATTTCGATTGTTTTAGGCTACTTTGCCCAAGTCATTTCGGGGCGGCCGGAAAATCGGCGACGTACTTATGGCTACCGGCGAGCTGAGATTCTTTCAGCAATGGCCAACAGTATCTTTTTGATTGTTGTTTCAATCGCGCTGATCGTTGAAGCCATTAAGCGATTCAGCCATCCCGAACACATCAACGGTCAGATCATGCTGATCGTAGCGATTATCGGGCTGATTGCCAACCTGGTTTCTGCGCAGCTTTTACACAGCGGCAGCCATGACAGTCTGAACGTCAAGGCTACCTACCTGCACGTCTTAAGCGATGCACTGTCTTCAATTGCCGTAATTTTTGGCGGTGTGATCTTAATGTTTTTCAACATCACCTGGCTTGATCCAACCCTGACGATTCTGGTTGCACTCTACATCGCCAAGGAAGCCTTGCCAATCATCAAGCAGACCTTAAGCATTCTGATGCAGTCGTCGCCTGATCTGGACTATGAAGCCATCAAGCATGATCTGATGCAGGTACCAGGAGTCGTAGGCGTCCACCATGTTCATGCCTGGACGATTGACGAACACCGCATCGTCTTTTCAGCACACCTCAACTGCCATGATATGATGCTGAGCGAAGTCGAAAAAATCTATCTGCAGGTTGAAAAAATCCTAAACGACAAATATGACATCAAACACGTAACTTTGCAGGCCGAATGCCAGCGTGGACGTGACGAAGAGCTCTTTAATCCACCGGTTGATCATGACAAGCTGTGCTGATGAGCTCATCATGACGCTCGACTGCTGAGTTTGAGCGGGTTGATCAATAATTTACACGATTTTCACCAAATTGCTATTGCTTTATCATACCAAGCGTCTATAATTCGGTTCGAGAAATAAGCAAAGACAATCTTTAAGAGGTAAAAAAATGAATACTCAATCAAATCAAGCCATCCAAACCAAGATTTTTGGGCACCGCGGCTACCCTGCCAAGTTTCCGGAGAATTCATTAGCCGGTTTTCGCTATGTGGTTGCCCACCAGATCGATGGCGTTGAATTTGACGTTCATCTGACTTCGGATCGCATTCCGGTTATCATGCACGATGAAACCATTGACCGCACGACAGATGGCACTGGCCGCATCGTTGACTACACGCTGGCTGAGCTGCGTCAGTTCAAGCTGAGCAATGGTGAATCCATTCCAACCCTGAATGATCTGCTGGACGTATTTGAAAACAAAGACGTCTGGATCAATCTGGAATTCAAGACCGACAACATTGCCTACCAAGACATTGAAAAAATCGTTATGCCAATGGTCAACCAACACCAATTGCTGCATCCGGTTATCTACTCATCATTTAATCTGCAGACGTTAAAAAACTGCATGCAGCTTGACGCAACGCAGGACTATAACTGGCTGACTGAAAATGACGTGCCCAAAGCCCAGGAATTCGTAAAAAAAGAGCACCTGCATGGCATTCACCCGCATCATTACCAAGCAACCACCGCTACACAGCGCGTCTGGACCGTTAATGATGATCAAGAAGCCCAGCAGCTGTTTGAAAAAAACGTTGCCGGCATTTTTACCAATCGATTTGAAGACATGGTTCAATTAAGAAAAAACGTTCAAATCGCTCAATAGTCTCAAATCCCCGTTTCAAAACCTGAGACGAGGATTTTTTTGACACAAAAAAAATCCGAAATGATAAACATCTCGGATTAGTATAAATTGATCTATCAGAACATCTTACCAACACAGTAGTGAATAATAACGGTAATAATACCAACGATAATATTACGGACGATCGCTACCTTAACCAAGCCATTGCCCAATTTGGAACTGATATATCCGGTCAGCGCGCTGGTAAAGATGACTGCCAGAATTACGGCTTCCCAGCGCCAGGCCAACGGTGCCAAGACCATTGCCAAAAGCGGCAGCAATCCTCCTGCCGCCGCCGCTGCCAGGGATGAGAAGGCCGCATTCCATGGGTTGAGATAATGTCCCAGCTCAATATCGTATTTAACGCGTACCACCGTCTGCAGCGGCTTTTTGTTCAGTAGATCCTTGGCAATTGCCGTTGCGGTTGCCTCGCTGACCCCTTTTTCCATGTAGTGATCGCGAACTGCGACAACCTCGCTTTCAAAGTCATGCTTGAGCAGATATTCCTCATGAGCAACGGCTGATTTTTCCGTATCCTTTTGCGTAGAGACTGATGCATATTCGCCAGATGCCATCGAAAAAGCGCAGGCCAGCAAATCCGACAGACCAGCGATAAAAATCGTAAATTGATCCGTTGTTGCCGCGGCTACCGAAACCAGCACGCCAACGACCGTCAAGATTCCGTCATTGGCTCCTAAGACACCCGCACGCAGCGTATTGAGCTTTTCTTGCATCGTCTGCTTGGGCTTTTTATTTTGATCCATTTTCACTTACCCCTTTCAACGTGCAAAAAGCTGACCAATCAAGTACGTTACCAGCATCGTCAAAAAACCGGATGCTACATTGCGAATCACTGACTTCCACCGGTTTGACTTACCCAAAACGGCCGCCAGATAGCCAGTAATGATCAAGGCAATCAAAACGGCAATAATCGTAGCGGCAATCGCGATCTCATGCGGAAAGCTCATCACAGCAACCATCGGCAAAATCGAGCCCAGAGGAAACGCGATCAATGAAGCAATTGCTGCTGCATAAGGACTGGTAAATTCCTTAGGATTGAAGCCATAGCGCTCTTGAACGGTCGTAACCAGCGGATCCTCATCCATCAGCTCTTTAGTGGCTTGGTGAGCTAATTTCGGATCAATATCTTGCACTAAGAACTTATTTTTGACATAGTTGAATTCACGATCATAGTCTTCTGACAATCGTTCCTTTTCTTCAATCAATGCCATCTTCTGCGAATCTTTTTCAGTAGAAACGGAAACGTACTCACCCATACACATTGAAATCGTCCCCGCCAGACTGCCGGAAAGCCCAGAAATCAAGATTGCATGTGGATTACTGGTCGCAGCTGCCACCCCAATTACGATCCCAGCAACCGAGATGATGCCATCATTGGCCCCCATCACACTGGCTCGCAGCACATTGATTTTTTGTGCCAGCGACATTTTCTTTTTCATAAGCCAGTCCTCTTTTCTTCTCCTAGTTTAGAATCATTATAACATAGAACTGAGAACCGACAAGCTTTTTATTTTATCAGCTAAAACTAAAAGGCAAGCCCGATGCCGCCACCAGCATTCGGCTTGCCTTTTTGATTGCCAAAATATTTTTAATCAGCTGACTATTCGTAGTGAGTAACCTCATCCGTACGAATCACGAAAACCGAAGTTCCCGAATGCTTAACCATGTATGAGGCCTGTGAACCAACCGTATTACGATTGCCGTTTTTGCCGATCGAGCCAATAATCAGCAGATCTGGCTTAAATTCAGGAATCACATGATTGCAGATTCGTTCAGCGGGACGATCGCCTTGGTCAACGATCGCCGTGATTTTTTTAGGATCCACGCCATAATCAATCGCAGCCTGCACGTAGTCGTTCAAGCGTTTGCGTAAATCATCTTCCGTACTGTGAACGTAGTCTTTGTCCAGTGCTTGATAAATGTTGACTCGGTTAGTCTCCAAGATTGAAACGATTCCAATCTCAGACCCATCGCGCTTGGCCTTATCAACGGCGTAGGAAAAGGCAGCCCGAGCGTCAGGCGCATCATCAACGCCGACGAGAATCTTTTTGAATTTCTTTGGCTTAATGTCGAACAAACTAACGACTCCTCTCTTAGATAGCAAACCGACTCCACTCGCCGGTACTGACTGATGTTCATTTAACTCATCTATGTCTATGTTACTACATTTACCGACTTTGTAAACTCAATTTTTTAGACAAGCCTAAATATTATTTAATGAATCATAAAATGTTTGCAGGCTATTTAGTTCAATTAATGATTATTAGCGTTATAATAATTTTGTAAACGTATTCATTTAAGGGAGGTTATTGACATGAACGACCAAGAAACGATTCAAGAATATTGTTATGATGAAGCCGCCTTTGACTACCATGACCGCGCATACATTCCGCTACAGGTGGCAGACGCACCAGAACAGCCCCTGCGGATTCCAGAAATTTTAAAACCCGATCAAGAAACTGCTACGGATGTTTATTATACGATCACCGCGCAAACTGGCGTCGTTCAGCTCCTGCCAGGTAAAAAGACCGCAACCTGGGGCTATAACGGACCGCTGCTTGGCAAAACCGTCATCTTTAAAGATGGACAAACCGTGCACATTCACTATATCAACGACCTGCCCGAAGTAACGACTTTTCATTGGCATGGCCTGGCAATTCCGGGACCGATCGAGGATGGCGGCTGTCACGCTCCCGTCTATCCTGGACAGACGCGCGACGTTGAATTTACGATTCATCAACCAGCTGCTTTTGTCTGGCTGCACGCTCATCCATGTCCGGCCACTGCCGAACAAGTCTGGCATGGACTAGCTGGTGGCGCCATCGTTCAAGACCAGCACGAAGCTCAGCTGCCCTTGCCGCGTAACTATGGCGTTGATGACATTCCGGTTATTCTGCAGGATCGCCGTTTTCACGAGGACAACCAATGGGACTATCGCCAAGACTACGATCCAGATGGCATTTTAGGCCCCACGCCAATGATCAATGGGACGATCAACCCCTACTTCGACGTTACCACGCAAAAAGTAAGGCTGCGTTTCTTAAACGGTGCCAACCGACGCGAATGGCGGCTGCATTTTAGCGATGATCTGCCATTTACCCAAATTGCCGGCGACCTTTCACTGCTCCCTAAGCCGTTGAAAATGACCAAACTGATGCTGACGTGCGCCGAACGTGCCGAAATCATCGTCGACTTTGGCAGTTATCGCCCTGGTGATGAGGTAGTGCTCTATTCTGACGATACGCCATTGCTGCGCTTTAAGATTCACGAATTCGAACCAGATCACGCTATACTGCCTGATGTCTTGTTTGAAACGCCTAATCCGGCTGTATCGCCTGAAATGCCGATTCACTACGTAACCTTGGATGGAATGGACGAGGCAGTTGCAATGAATGGCAAGAAGTTTAAGATGGATCGCATCGACTATCAGATGCCAATGCATAAGGTTCAGCTTTGGGACATTGAAAACACCAATCACGCACCTGGCATGATTCATCCATATCACATGCACGGAACCGGCTTTGTCACGGTAGCTCGGGATGGGCATGCGCCAAATCCAAACGAGCTGGGGCTTAAAGATACGATTGCCATCAATCCAGGCGAACACGTCCTGCTTAAAGTCTGGTTTGACGTGCCCGGCGTCTTTATGTATCACTGCCACATTCTTGAGCATGAAGACGGCGGCATGATGGCACAATTAAAAGTCGTTGATCCCCAAAATCCCAACAAACAATATCAGCTGATGGATCACATGACCCTAATGCGCGCCTTTGCCGAAGAACGCCATGTGCCATTAAATGAGCTCTGGTTGGGCGGGATGGATTCCTATCGCAAAATGGGTGAAGAAATGTAGCATATTTCCTGGGAAATTTTGTTTTTTCCTGCTGATCAGCCAGCTATAAAATTGCCGAAAACAAATAATGGTGCCTGCTCAAGCCGCTAAAACTTGAGTAAGCACCATTTTATTTCAGGAAAAATAGAAGTTCAGGCCACGACTGTCTGATTTTCCATCTGCTTTGACTACTTCAAGACCAAAAAGTACAGCAGCACAAGCAGACCAAGGGCGATCCGGTACCAGCCGAACACCTTAAAGTCGTGCTTCTTGATGTAGCGCATCAAGAATTTGATAACGATAATCGATGAGACAAATGCCGTAATCAAGCCGACCATCATGATCCAAAATTCCATTGAGGTAAACGCCAGACCAAATTTAAGCAGCTTAAACAATGCTGCCCCAAACATGACTGGAATGGCCAAGAAGAAGGTATATTCGGCCGCTACCGTCCGTGATACTCCCAAGAGCAGCGCACCGACAATCGTTGCCCCAGAACGGCTGGTTCCAGGGAAGACAGCGGCAATCAGCTGAAATAAGCCGATCATAACTGCCATGTTATACGAAATTTCAGCAATTGAATTAACCTTGGCTTTTTTACCCTTGTGCGCCGTTTCAATCCAAATAAAGGCCACCCCAAAAACGATTAAGGCGATTGCGACACTGACTGGATTGTAGAAAAGCCGTTCGAAGGTATCATTGAAGGCTACCCCAATAATCCCAGCCGGCAGACACGAGATAAAGATCTTCAGCCACATGATCATGATGTCTTTATCAACATAGCGCCAGATGCCTTTTGGTGCGTCAATCCCCACGGCTTGACTGTGATGGAACGGCCAGATACGCTTCCAGTAGATTACAACGACGGCCATGATCGCCCCTAATTGGATAACGACTTCAAACATGCTGTAAAACGATTTGGACACATCCAATTTAACGAACTGGTCCAACAGAATCATATGGCCGGTACTGCTGATTGGCAGCCATTCAGTGATCCCTTCTACAAGCCCAAAGAAAAAGGACTTGATTAGTTCAATTATCATTAAGTTAAACATCCTTTCAAAAATCGCTGTTTATAATGATAAACTTTTTTTTCAAGATAATATAGGGCCTTTACCAAAATTTCACATTCTAAAGTCAAATGAGAAGTCGAAATGCTGGTGATCGCCAGTAAAACGATCGGCATGCCGCTCCATAACCAAGCGGCGGTTGCCAAACATCATCCAAAGCGTAACCGCAACAAAGTAGAGAAACTCAATCGTCAGGGCAATCCAATCAGCCAGACTGGTGCTGCCGACAATCGTTTCATGATGCGTTAAGCAAAAGATTGCTGCATCGATAAAGAAATGCATCAGCATCGTCAGCCATAATTGTCCCGTGTATAGATAGACGACGGCCAGATATAGACCCAGACCAAGCGCAAAAATCGCCTGCAGAAGCGTGACGTCCCATTTCTGCACGGCAGCATTTGGCAGGTGCAGCAGACCAAAACAGAGCGCACTCAGGCCCACCGCAATTGGTACGCGCTGCGTCAGATTACGGCAGGCATAAAGCAGCGCGCCTAAAATCCCAAATCGGCAAAGCGTCTCTTCAGCAATTCCTGCTTCCAGAGCCGTCAAGACCAAGCGCCGGTTCCATTGAACGTGAAAATCAAACTGCAGCCAGCCAGTTTGGAAAATGTCAAATGCCACATAAATTACATAAACAGCCAGCAGAACGCTCATTACCCACCAGCTCCAGCCAGTGCCAAACGTTGGTACCAGCCCAGGCCATGACAGATGCCAGGCTCGCATCAAAACCGTTACCGAAACAAAAAATGCCAGGGCACCCCAAAAGCCGGTCCCAATAAACTCCTTAAACAACTGTGGCTGAATAAACTTATCTGGCAAAAAGTACTGCATCATCATCACCGTTGTCATAAACAGATAAACCAAAAAGACGATGCGGGCAATCACGTTTTCCAATTGACCGCCAATCTCACTGGTAAACGGTGCAAACATGATTAGGTAGTATAGCAGCGTTACGGCAATTACGCCTCGTGCCGGCAGATGCAGCCGCACGATGATCTCTCTGGTGACGGTTCCCCACAGCATGATCAGCATGATCGGCTGCAGCATAGTCTGTAAGAACACGTCGACAACCTGCAGCCAGCGCGGTACATGCGTGACAATCGTGATCATCAGCCCCTCTAAGGCAACCAGCGCCAAAATGAATACCAGCAACCGGATCCCGCGCCCCATAATCAAGACGTTCCACCAAGCAACGGCAATCAAGAAAATCAAAGCGCCGACCAGCTGGGCTTGATACCAGATGTGAAGATAGTCTCTCCCTGACATCAAAAAGCCTCCTTAAATAATGAAAAAAACAAAAATAATTACAGTTTTCATGATACCAGAGGGCAGACAATTGATTAAGTCCGGAATCGAAAAAGTCAATTTATTATAATCAAAAAAGCCCGCCATTTAGACGAGCTTTGGTTAATTGCTATTTTTCAGTTGCGACTGGCTGCGCGTTTTTCTTGGCCGCCGGACGACTACGCCGACGCGGACGCGGCCGTGACTTGTCGCTTTCATTATTGGCAGCACCGTTTTGGGCCTTGTGCTTGGGACGCGAATTAGTCCGTCGTGCGTTATGGTGAACGTCACGCTGCAGATCGCTGCCCTGCCCTTCCTCATCGGCATTCAAAATAGTAACCATCGGAATAATAACTGGCCGCCGCCCCGTCCACTCAAACAAAAGCTTTTGCAGTCGGCTGACGATGGTGCGGTTGATTGCCCGCCGATCAACGTGCTGATGGTTCTTAAACGTATTCAGAATTGCCCAGAAGACTTCATGGTTAGCCGCCTTGATCAGCTCTTGTGATTCATGCATGTAGACGAAGCCTCGCGAAACGATGTCAGGCCCAGCCACGATCTGGTAGTCTTTTAAGTCAACAACGGCAATCGCGGTAACTACCCCTTCTTCAGAAAGCATCCGTCGTTCGCGGATTTCTGGGTTACCAACCGTGTCGCCAGCATCGCGACCATCAATATAGACATCACTGGCCGTTTCGATATGGTCGGCAACGCGGCAGGTATCCTTGGTCAGGGCTAAAACATCGCCATTAGCCAAAACGAAGCTGTGATCCATTGGTACGCCAGTTAGTTCAGCCAGCTTGGTATGAATCTTCTGCATCCGATATTCGCCATGAACCGGTGCAAAGAACTTTGGCTTCATCAAGCGCAGCATCAGTTCTTCATCAACCTGACCACCATGACCGGATGTATGAATATTGTTGACATAGCCATGAATTACCTCGGCACCGTCTTCTTCCAACTTATTGATCAGAGCATTGACGCTGGTAGTGTTGCCTGGAATCGGATTGGAAGAAAAGACAACCGTATCGCCAGGCTGAATGGCAATCTGCCGGTGCGTGCCATTGGCAATGCGACTGAGCGCGGCCATTGGCTCACCCTGCGAACCGGTACACATGATCATGACCTTTTCTGGCGGGTAGCTGTTGATGTCATTTTGATCAATCAGGGCATCTTCTGGAATGTGCAGATAGCCCAGCTCTTGTCCAGCTGTAATTGCATTCTCCATGCTACGGCCAAACACGGCAATCTTGCGGCCCTGCTTCAAGGCAGCATCACTGGCCTCGCGAAGCCGGTAGACGTTGGAGGCAAATGAGGCAAAGATGATGCGGCCCTTAATTCGCTCAAAGATCCGGCGAATATGAATATCAACCCAGCGTTCAGATTTGGTAAATTCTGGTCGTTCCGCATTGGTTGAATCCGAAGTCAAAAGCAAAACGCCTTCTTCACCAAGCTTGGCCATTTGTTGGAAGTTTGGTCCCGGCAGATGACCAACCGGCGTTAAGTCAAATTTAAAGTCACCGGTTTGAACGATCGTGCCTTGTGGAGTATGAACGGCAACTCCCAAGGTATCCGGAATCGAGTGCGTCGTCCGGAAGAAGGAGACCCACAGCTTTTTAAAGTGCACTGTATCAAACTCATTGATTTCATGCAGCTCGGCACTCTTTAACAGATGTTTTTCCTCCAGCTTGCCACGAATCAAAGACATGGCAAACGGACCGGCATAGATTGGTGCATTGACCTTCTGCAAAAAGAATGGCAGTCCGCCAATGTGGTCTTCGTGACCGTGCGTAATAAAGATCCCTTTAATCTTATCTTTGTTTTCAACCAGGTAGTCGTAGTTTTGAATAACGTAGTCGACCCCCAGCAGCTCGTCTTCTGGGAACAAGACCCCACAGTCAATGATGATGATCTCATCTTGGAATTGAACACAGTACATGTTCTTGCCGATCTCGCCCAAGCCACCCATCGCATAAAAAGCGACTTCATTATTTTTGATTTTTAATTTGCGCATAATACCTTTCTTTCCTTTGTGTTATTAAATTTCGTCAATTTTCGCAATCCAGAAATCAATGCAAGTAAAAATAGCGCCGTCAAACAGCTGACGTCACGTCTGAATTTGAAAATGAGCAACTCGTATTATTTATCCGTTCAAATAAAACTTAGTTTATTCTAACACATCCTAGAAGGCATTAGTAGTAAGTCGTTTTTGGAAAAATAAAAAGCACGGCTGAGTACCGTGCCATGATTGATTTAATCTTCTTGGGGCAGCTTGGCATGCTCTGACTGCATCCATTCTGCCCAGGTCTTAACTGGTTCACCATCGGCATCAAACCGCGCCGACAGCTCATTTAAGATCTTAACGTAGCAAGACTTAACCATCGAAATGCTCATTGCAGCCAGTTTGGCAACGGTCAGATAGTTGTTTTCTTCCAGAATCTGATTGATCATCGCCACTGCCTCATCGTCACCGGCCAGCGCGTCAATAATTTCCAGATTGTCCTGCTTGTACTGGCGGACGTAGTACTTGGCAAATGTTTCTAAAGCATTGTCCTGTGCTGCATCGGTCAGCTCATTAAAGCCAAAAGTATCTTCGCTCATGGAAGTCGTCCCCTTTAAAAATAATTTGTACATTACTAGCTTAACACTTTTTACGACTTCTGCAGTTGCCAACCTATTGACGGTTTCGCAGCGTTAATTTAACGTGTCCGGGTCCTTGAACGATTGCAACGACTTCCTTATCTGGCGCATCATCCAGTTTTCCCAAATTGATCAGCGTCGCGCCGGTCTTTTCATTATTTTCAAAATCCAACAGCCGGTCGCCAATAAAATGCTTGAACGACTTGGCCATTACCTGATGCTCTTTTTGTTTTTTGACGGCAACCGGCAGCGTAAAGCCCTCATCTAAAAAATACTTGATACCGGTCACCTGCACCAGCGTCATCAACGTATACTTATGGCTTTTATTTTGCTGATCCTGCTCTGAAGCAATATAGCCTTTGCGCTCCCAATATCTGATCTGGCTTGGTGAAACGTTGGCTGCTTGCGAAAGCTCGCTCATGCTGATGCGCAGTTTTTCATGAACGAACATCTTGCGGAACTCTTCCGTAATGGGACTCATTTTCTGATTCCTTTCCTATTTTCTATCAATTGTAACCATTTTACATTGTAACCTAAAAACACTAATCAATATAATATTTTTAAATATCTTTATCAAGAAATTTGACAAAGATATTTAATTATCATATATTTATAATCGCTTTTAAAAAATCAGTAACTTCAAAGGAGGGCTTTACGTGTCTGCAAATACAGCAGTCGACATTAATGGCAAGCCATACCATCGTAATCTGTTGGTAATGGTAATGCTGATTGGGAGCTTTTGTACGGTTTTAAACCAGACGATTCTGGCCACGGCTTTTCCAACTTTAATGAAGGCCTTTGACATCAGTACGGCAACCGTTCAATGGCTGACAACCGGTTTTATGATGGTTAATGGGATTATGATTCCCGTTTCGGCATATCTCAGCAATAAATTCAATTCAAAATGGCTCTATATCTCAGCGATGACGATCTTTGAGCTGGGTACCATTACGGCTTTTGCAGCGCCTAATTTCGGCACTCTGCTATGTGGCCGTCTGATTCAGGCAACTGGGGTCGGAATCACGATGCCGCTAATGCAAAACATCATGCTGACGATCTTCCCGCCTGAAAAACGTGGCGCTGCCATGGGAATCAACGGCCTGGTAATCGCGTTGGCACCAGCTCTGGGTCCTTCGCTTTCCGGCTGGGTGGTTGATAACTATTCATGGCGGGTACTCTTTGGCATGATCATTCCAATCGTTGCCATCGTGATCTTTGCCAGCTTCTTCTTGATGCAAAACGTTATCAAGACTACCGATCCTACGTTGGACTGGCTTTCGCTGCTTATTTCCACGGTTGGTTTCGGCAGTGTCTTGTATGGTTTCTCATCAGTCGGCGACAAAGGCTGGACTGATGCCATCGTCTGGGGCACCATTTTGATCGGCGTCATTCTGATTGCCATTTTGGTATGGCGCCAGAATCGTTTGGAGCATCCGTTCTTGAACTTCAAGGTCTTTAAAACACCGGAATTTGCCCTGGCCACGCTGCTCAGCTCCGTTGTAATGATTGCCATGGTCGGCGTTGAATTGGTCCTGCCGCTTTATCTGCAGATCGTTCATGGCATGTCGGCTTTCCATTCTGGATTGACGCTGCTGTTTGGGGCCATCATGATGGGGGTAATGAGCCCAATTACGGGAAATCTTTTCGACCGCTATGGTGCCCGTCGCTTGGCAATGACGGGGATGTTTATCTTGACGATCGGCACGCTGCCCTTTGCATTTTTGACCCGCGAAACGCCAATCCTCGACGTTGTTTTCCTGTATGCCGTGCGCATGTTTGGGATCTCAATGGTCATGATGCCAGTCACTACTTCCGGTATGAACGCTTTGCCATTCAGCATGATCTCACACGGAACTGCCGTTAACAACACGATTCGTCAAGTAGCCTCTTCAATGGGTTCAGCAATCCTGATCTCAGTCTTGACCAACGTGACGAATTCGCAGAAACCGGCACATTCACTGCTTAAAGCCTCACCGTTGCAGTACAAGTCGCAGATGATCGATGCTACGCTCAACGGCTATCATGCTGCCTTTTGGATTGCGATCGCCTTTGCCGTAATCGGTCTTTTGGCCACTTCGCGACTGGGGAATGGCAATAAGATTCACGCCAAATACGACTCAAATGCCAAGAAAGGAGGCAATGCATAATGATTACCATTATCATGTTTCTCGGCGCCATTGCCTTCTTTGCCGCAATCATGTTCTCACCTAGCAATCGTACCCGTTGGCTGTTGGGAATGATCTCCGGCTTGATCTTTGTGGGATCGACTTTAATGATTACGGCCAACTTCCATGAGCATTGGGGAATGAAACAAGTCACAACGACCAAGACGCAAAAGATCTATTCAACCAGCTCGCAGATGCAATTGGCGCTCTACCAGCCAGTTGGCACTTCCGGTAAAGACAACGTATACATCTACCAGACCAAGCCCCGGCAAAAAACGCCCCAGCATACGCAGGCCAATGAGTTTACGACCAATCGCCTAGTTTGGACTGATTCAGATCAGGCGACCTTAACCGTCAAAGAGACTCGCTGGCGCTTTAAAAACGACTTTTATAAAGTACTGTTTGCCGGTTCCAAAATGGATGGTCATCTGATTTCACGTACCAATACGTTCAGATATCCAAAAACTTTTGTTAAGATTTCGGTCAAACAAGCCCAGGCGCTAAAAAAGCAGGCCCAGGCACTGAAATCCCCCGCAGCTCAGGCTCAGTTAAAAACACAAGCGGCCGCCTACGTTACGGCTAAAATTCAGGCAGCCAAACAGCAAAATCCTGATCTGACGGAAGCTCAGCTGCAAAAGCTCACCCAACAGGCACAACAGGAATATCAAGCACAGATGATCAAAAAAATGATTGCTGCCAAATAAAAGCAGTCATCGCTTAATCAATATTAAAACGACAGCGTCACATCATATTCGATGTAATGCTGTCGTTTTTTGTTAATATCGCAAAAAGCCTAATCAACGACGTGGCGCTCAAACGGCTGGTCGCTGATGCCTTGTGCCAGAATCTTCTTGCACCATTCCTTGGCAGAAAACAGTGAGTGATCGCGATAGTTCCCACAGCTTTTTTCCGTAGTTCCTTGGACGTCTTCCCACTTGGTCTGGTAGGCAATTTCTTCCAATGAGGACTTCAAGGCTTTAGCAACTTCAGTCGTGCTGTGCTCGCCCCAGGTAATTAAATGAAAGCCAGTTCGGCAACCGAATGGCGAACAATCAATCACGCCCGTCAAGCGGTCCCGCAGCAAGCCGGCCAACAGGTGTTCAATCGTGTGCAGACCAGCCGTCGGAATGGCATTTTCGTTTGGCTGAACCAAACGCAGATCGTAATTGCTGATCTTGTCGCCTTTAGGTCCTTCTTCAACCGTAATCAAGCGAACGTATGGCGCCTTTACCTTTGTATGATCCAGTGTGAAACTTTCAACTTTAGCCATGAAAAATTCCTCCTAAAACTTAATTAGCCTTATTATAGAACTTTTAATCAGCTCTGTATGAATAAAATTATCAAACCATGGCCTGGGCAAACGTTGCCGGCAATTCAATCGTAAAGTCACGATGCTGCAGCGTGAATGGATCGTCAAACGCGATATGCGAGGCGCAGAGCAGCTGATGATCAAACTGTGCAGTCTGACCGCCATACAGATGATCTCCCAGCAGCGGATGACCAAGGTAGCTGAAATGTACCCGAATCTGATGCGTCCGTCCCGTATGCAGTCGTACTCTGACCAATGTCCACTCATCACCGCGCTCTTCAACCCAGTATTCGGTTCTGGCAAACTGACCATCGGCACTGACCTCGCGTCGCGCCTGTCCTGCTACGCGCGCGATTGGTTCTTCAATTATGCCATGATCGTGTTCCAAGACGCCTTCAACGATCGCTTGGTATTCCTTAACCATTCGATGCTGCTGAACCTGTTGACTGATCATACTGACGGCTACTTGATGCTTGGCTGTCAGCAGCAGACCACTGGTAAAGCGATCCAGGCGCGTAATCAGATGCGGCCGCTGATCTGGCGAGTCTTGATCCATCAAGTATCCGGTCACGCGGTTAAGCAGCGTGTCGTCGCCAGTCGTCGGTCCTGGAATCGATGCCAGACCAGCCGGCTTATTGACAACCAGCCAGTTGGCATCTTCATACACGATCTCCAGGGTACCGTGGCTTGGCTGAACGTCTGGATTGGGAAACTCTGGCACGACTTTGATCGTCAGTGGCTGATTGGGTAAAATCTTAGTCGTTGGTCGCACCGTTCGATGATCAACCTGAAATTCACCAGCACCATTTTTAATATCGTTAAACATCCGATGTCCCATGCCTAAAGTCTGTAGATATTTTTTAATCTTGATCGGTTCTTGACCACGATAGATCCAAGTATTTTTCATTTTTCCCTCCAAACGAGCATACAAAAAAAGTTGAGACCGAAATCCCAACTTTCAAAAACTATAGCGGTCCGTACGAGGCTCGAACTCGTGATCTCATCCGTGACAGGGATGCGTCCTAACCAAAACTAGACCAACGGACCAATTTCACAACAATTGATAGTATACGAAAAGATTTGCTCAGCGTCAATAGCAGCGACCAAAATTAAGCCGTTTTAAATTGAAAAATTTTTTGCCACGTCAGATGCAATCTACTATTATTGATATTGAATTGCAAATTGGCAGACCATTTTGTTTGTCAGGCTGACATAATAAAAAAGTGAGGATTCTGAAACATGAACTCATCCCTAGCTACACGCATTAAAAATTGGTGGCAGCATTATGCCAAACTGCTGAAGCTGCTGTTCATTGCTTCAGTGATTATTTTTGTAATCACGGCGCTGGGCAGCTTTTTAAAAGATGTTGACTGGCACCGTGTCGGTATTGGCCTTGCCAGTCAGTCGCCCATTCACGTTTTGATGATGCTGATAGGCGGCTGCATCTCCATCGTGCCTATGCTTGGCTATGACTTTGCCATTACTCATTTTTTGTCTGGCCGTTTTTCTAAGCACTACATTATCAGAAGCGGCTGGATCACCAATACCCTGACCAACGTCGCCGGTTTTGGCGGACTGCTGGGCGCAACCTTAAGAGCCTATTTTTATGGCAAGCATTCCAGTAAAAAACAGGTCCTGTTTGCCATCTCAAAAATTGCCATCTTTTTACTGTCTGGCCTTTCGATTCTTTGTTGGCTGGCGCTGGCAGTACTGCTTTTAGTGCCGAACGGTCATCATTTTGATCGCTACATCGTCTGGCTGGTCGGCGGCGGCCTTTATTTCCCCATCGTCTTTATTTTCACGCGTCTAAAAAATTCCAGCTTTTTTAAGGATCTAACGCCCAAGCTTGAGTTGTTCATCGTGGCCAGCTCAACTGGCGAGTGGCTGCTGGTGGCACTCTTTTTCTTAATGATTGGCTGGCTGTTGGACGTTAGGATCAATTTGTTGTTGGTCCTGCCGATGTATGTCGTCGCCCAGCTCTTAGGCGTCATCTCCATGCTGCCTGGGGCAATCGGCTCCTTTGACATCATCATGCTGATGGAGCTGAGTATGCTGGGCGTTGATCGCTCAACGGCTCTAGTCTGGCTGGTTTTCTTCCGCGTCTTTTACTATTTGGTTCCGTTGACTTTTGGGGCGTTATTGTTTGTATACCATTTCTGCCAGAAGATTAATCGCTTTTTCAAGGGGCTGCCCAACTTAATCTGGCATCAAAGCGCGCATGTCTTGATCACGGTCTTTATGTACTTTTCCGGTATCCTCATGCTGATCGATGCCTCCTTGCCCGATCTGACTGAAAACAGCCGCTTTCTGCAGCGTTTCTATCCTTTCACTTTCTTCTTTTTGCATCAGTTAAGCACCGTTTTATTTGCCATTGCGATGCTGGCCTGTGCGCGCGGCGTGCAGGCCAAGCTCAAAAAAGCATATTGGCCGTCTTTGATTCTGCTGCTGATCGGTATGGTCAACACGCTATGGAACCTGGGAACCTGGGGACTGACCATCTACCTGCTGATCCTGCTGCTGCTCGTTTTGACCATGCGGCATGCCCTGTATCGAGAAAAAATGGCTTATTCGCTAGGAAAGGCATTTAGTGATGGGATCGTCTTTGTTGGTATTTTTATACTTTACATTATTATTGGGATTGTAAATGAGCCAAACTACTATCAACATCATAAGATTCCTCAGTTCATGTTCTTCCCCGGTGAAAGTCTCTGGTTCTCCGGTTTCATCGGCTTGATCTTAGGAATTTTGGTCATGCTGGCCATTCTGCGCTACTTCACCAGCGGCTACGATCCATTTAACGGCTATCATTCATTCGATGCCCAACGCTGCCGACAGCTGATTGAGCGCTTTGGCGGCAACGAGACCAGTCACCTGGCTTTTTTGCGCGATAAGAATCTCTACTATTATCAAGTTGAAAACGAAGACCGGCTCTTTTTCATGTACCGACGCAAATATGACAAGCTGATCATCATGGGCGAACCAGTCGGCGACCAAAGCGTGCTGCACGATGCCCTGAGACAGTTCATCGTTGAAGCCGACCGCTATGGCTATCAGCTGGTATTTTATGAGGTCGGACAGTCGACAACCATGCTGCTGCACGAATTTGGCTTTGACTTTCTTAAAACCGGTGAGGACGGTCTGGTTAAACTGGCTGACTTCACGCTTGCCGGTAAGCGTCAGCGTTCACAGCGCGCCTTGATGCACAAGTTTGAGCGTGAAGGCTACACGTTTGATGTGGTAGAACCGCCATTTAATCAAGATCTGTTAAAAGAACTGAAGCACGTTTCCGACAGCTGGCTGGGCAAGCAGGTTGAAAAGGGTTTTTCATTGGGCTTTTTTGATGAATATTACCTGCAGCAGGCCCCAATTGCCATCGTTAAAAATCAAGACCAGCAGATTGTGGCCTTTGCAACGTTGATGCCTACCGGAGGCAAACAGATTCTGACGATCGATTTGATGCGTCACGATCGCGATCTGGCACCATCAGGCATCATGGATATGATTTTCGTCAATCTATTTCTGTATGGTCAAAAAGCCGGCTACGAATATTTTGATCTGGGAATGGCCCCATTGAGCAACGTGGGCGAATCACAGTTTAGTTTCATCGAAGAAAAGGCCGCGCACTTTATTTACGAGTACGGCTATCGGCTCTATGGTTTCCAAGGACTGCGCAACTATAAGGAAAAGTATGCCGATATCTGGCTGTCACGCTACACCGTCTACCGTAAAAAGAGCTCGTTGGTCGGTTCAATGCTGGCCCTGGTCAGTGTCGTCAATCAGCGTTCAAACCCTGATCACAGTCGGCGGCTGAAACCGCAGCTAATTGAAGATATTCTCAAACATTGATTAAAAAGTCGTCTCTTAAGATGAGACGGCTTTTTTGTTGGTTGACCAATTTTTAATCAGTAATTGGGGGCAATTCTTCGATAAGAATTAAAAAAATTAATTTTTAATCAAACATTGCTAAACTTAATTCAGCGCGTCACACTTGATAAGTTTACGCTTACACGTTTTAGGCAGATTGTTAGAATGCACAAAAAGTTCTTGCAAGCTGTTTAAATTATAGTTATAATTTAAAACATTAGAGAATTCTAATTTAAATATAATTATTTATCGCTTGGTTTTTCCCGCCAAGTCTGGATGCGTTGCAATCATATTGGAACTTTTTGCAGAATTAGGATTGTCTCACTTAGTTCAGGAGGAAGATTTATGGGATTTTGGAAAACTATCACTCGAAAAGAAGACCCCAGTGTCTACCAAGATAAGGACAGTCACCTTATTCGCTCATTACGCGTACGGGACTTTTTGGCCTTAGGGGTTGGGACGATTGTGTCCACTTCGATCTTTACTTTACCTGGTGAGGTTGCTGCCATGCATACCGGTCCAGCCGTTGCCATCTCGTTTGTGATCGCGGCTGTCGTTGCTGGTCTGGTTGCCTTTGCATATGCTGAAATGTCGGCTGCCATGCCATTTGCTGGTTCGGCCTATTCATGGATCACCGTTGTATTTGGCGAATTCTTCGGCTGGATTGCCGGTTGGGCACTGCTGGCTGAATACTTTATCGCCTTGGCCTTTGTCGGCTCTGGTCTTTCTGCCAACCTGCGGCCCCTGCTTGCCAACATTGGCATCAAGCTGCCGGCTTCACTTTCCAATGCTTTTGGTACCAGTGGCGGGGTCGTTGACTTGATCTCTTTGATTGTGATCGCATTGGTTGCCATCTTGGTTTCTCAAGGGGTTAAGGATGCTGCCCGTGTTGAAAACGTACTGGTTACGCTGAAGGTGCTGGCAATTTTGCTGTTCATCGTTGTTGGTGCAACTGCAGTTAAGCACAGTAATTTTGTTCCATTTATTCCTAAGTACCGGATGACTTCTAATGGTGCTTTTGGTGGCTGGCAAGGTATCTATGCTGGGGTTTCGATGATCTTCCTTTCCTACATCGGATTTGACTCCATTGCCGCCAACTCTGCCGAAGCCATCAACCCTGGCAAGACGATGCCACGCGGGATCTTGGGCTCACTGGCAATTGCCGTGGTTCTGTTCGTTGCCGTAGCCTTGGTTCTGGTTGGGGTTTTGCCTTACCAAAAGTACGCCAACTCTGCTGAACCAGTTGGTCTGGCTCTGCGTTCAATTGGTCACCCAGTCGTTGCTTCGGTTGTCCAAATCGTTGCCGTTGTCGGGATGTTCACTGCTTTGATTGGGATGACCATGGCTGGTTCTCGTTTGATCTATTCATTCGGTCGTGATGGCATGCTGCCTAAGTTCTTAGGAACGTTGGACGAAAAGAACCGGCCCAACCGTGCCCTTTGGACCTTGGCAATCATTGCCATCCTGATTGGTGCCATGTTCCCATTTGCCTTCTTATCACAGTTGATCTCTGCGGGGACACTGATCGCCTTTATGTTTGTTTCATTAGGGATCTATGCATTGCGCCCTCGTGAAGGTAAAGATATTCCAACGCCAGCCTTTAAGATGCCATTCTACCCGGTAATGCCATGCTTAGCTTTCCTGGCTTCCCTGTTCGTGTTCTGGGGACTTGACATTGATGCCAAGATCTATGCCGGTGTATGGTTCCTGCTTGGTCTGGTAATCTACTTTACTTATGGCGTTCGTCATTCTTACTTAAACAAGACGGAAAAGGACTAGTTGTAAGCTTTAAAAGGGGGCGGCTGTCAAAATGACAGACAGTAACAACAAGCATCTGTTGGAAGAAGAAGCCAAAGCGTTTGCTTCTTCTGGCCGGATCAACTATTACGATATCGTTATCGATCATGGCAAGGGTGCGGTGATCACCGATGCTGACGGCAATGACTATATTGATCTTTTGGCCAGTGCCAGTTCAACCAACACCGGTCATGCCCACCCTAAAGTCGTCAAGGCAATTCAGGATCAAGCGGCCAAGCTGATCCAGTATACGCCAGCCTACTTCGCTAATACTCAAGAAGCCCGCCTGGCGCCACGTCTGGCAAAACTGGCACCGATGAGCGGTCCGGTTGAGGTTTCATGGGGACTGTCTGGCTCTGACGCCAACGATGCCATTATCAAGTTTGCGCGGGCCTACACTGGTCGCCAGTATCTGGTAGCCTTTACTGGTGCCTATCATGGGTCTACCTATGGCTCAATGTCGCTTTCCAGTATCAGTATGAACATGAGTCGTAAAATGGCACCGCTATTGCCTGGTGTCGTCAAGGTTCCTTTCCCATCGCCTTGGGAACGTGAACCAAATGAAAGCGAAGAACACTTCGTTGACCGTTTCTTCCGTGAGTTCATGCGGCCATTTGAAACCTACCTGCCGGCTGAAGAAACCGCGGTTATCTTGATGGAAGCTATTCAAGGCGATGGTGGGATCTGCAAGACACCTCCTACCTTTATGAAGAAGGTCTATGACTTTGCCAAGGCTCATGGTATCTTGTTCGCAGTTGATGAAATCAACCAAGGCATGGGCCGCACCGGCAAATGGTGGTCGATTCAAAACTTTGACGGAATTGAGCCTGATCTGATGTCAGTCGGCAAGTCGCTGGCATCCGGCCTGCCTTTAAGTGCCGTGGTTGGGCGCAAAGAAATCATGGAATCGCTTGGTGCGCCAGCGCATCTATTTACGACGGCCGGCAATCCAGTTACCACGGCAGCTGCCAACGCAACGCTGGATGTTTTTGAAGAAGAGCATCTGTTGGAACGCTCAGCTAAGCTGGGGCAAAAAGCCAAGGCATTCTTTGAGGCCGAAAAAGAAAAGTTCGACTTCATTGGCGATGTACGAATGTATGGTCTTGATGGCGGGATCGATATCATTGATCCGGCAACCGGTCAAGGCGACACTAATGCCACGGTTAAATTGATGTATCGAATCTTTGAACTGGGTGCGATCATCATCAGTCTGCGCGGTAATATTCTGCGTTTCCAGCCGCCTTTGGTAATTACCGAGGCCCAGCTTGATCAGGCCTTTACGATGATTGATCAAGCCTTTAGCGAGCTGGCAGCTGGCAAGCTTACGCTGCCGGCTAAGGCTGCTGAAATGGGCTGGTAATCAAGCGAAAAAGATCCGGAGAATAATTCTCCGGATCTTTTTTTAGATGTTTTCTTTAAGATAGTCGTACAGCGTATCCTGCTTAATTGTCTTGGTATCTAGTCCCAGTGCCTCAGCAATTGCAAATGCATAGGCCCATGCCGTTGCCGGACCACGACTGGTAACCAGGTGGCCTGCTTGATCAGTAACCGTAAGTTCTTCTTTAAAATGACCGTTTGGTGCCAACTGCTGCGTTTCTTTTTCAATTCCCGGATAGCAGGTATAGTCATGACCATCCAGCAATCCATAGCGTGCCAGTGCAATCGGCGCTGCGCACATTGCCGCACACCATTTGCCAAGCGACTGACGCTTCTGCATGATTGCCATCAACTGGTCATTATCGCGTAAGGTCTGCGCATTGCCATACCCGCCAGGAAAGGCCACGATATCATAATCCAACAGTTGATCACTGATTAGCTTGTCAGCTTTGAAATCAATCTGATGAGCTCCGTGAATTTCCGATCCTAAGACGCCTACGATATCGCATTTTACCCCCATACGGCGCAAAACGTCGACTACCGTTAAGCCTTCAATCTCTTCACAGCCATCTGCAAAAACTACTGCTGCCGTCTTTGTCATTTTTATCACCTCATAGTTATGATAGTCCAAATAAGCCTATTGTTGATCAAAATCATGAGCCATCTCCATAATCACGTGCTCTGATTCTGGAATTGGATACAATGGATAGGAATGAAACATCCCACGCCCAATCACGGTATTAGTGTTGACGCCAGCTGCCTTTAGCCGCCGCGTAAAGTGAATAGCGTCTGGATACATGATCTCATGCGTGCCGATGTAGATCGTAACGTTGCGCAGCTGATCCACGGGGCCATACAGAGGGCTGAGACGTGCATCGCGGGGATCAGTCTGCCCAGCCCACAGCTTTCCTAACGCCCGTAAGCCTTCTTGATCAAGCAGACGATCCTTGGCTGCGTACTTTTTGATCAATGGGTTTCCCAGCTGCAGATCCAGCCATGGTGAAATCAGCACCAGCCGACCTGGTTGCGGCAACCCCTGCTGTGCCAGATTTTCACAGAAACCAGCTGCCAGCCCTGCTCCCGATGAGTCGCCCATTAGGATAATGCTGCTGACTGGCCGCTGATCATACAGCCATTTATAAAGATCAAGCAGCTCTTGATAGGCATCCTTAAAGTCATGATCGGGTGCCAATGGGTAATCAGGTACCACGATCTCGGCATCAGCTGCTTTTGCCAAACGATTCAAAAACTGCCAGTGCCCTTTTAACGGCCGCTGAATAAACGCGCCCCCGGCAAGATAAACGATCAGATTACGTGCTTGAGCATTCTGATTGAGCCAAATCAGTGGGTAAGGCGCTGTCACCAGTTTCACGAGAACGCTGAACTGAACGTCGGCTGGGATCTTTAAAGGCTCTCGATTGGCTCGCTGGCAGCTTGTCACCAGCTCCTGCCGTTTTTGAGGATCAGCCAAAGTCTGCTTGAAGCCTGACAGCTGAATACTCATCTCGGTTAAGGTAGCCCTTTTGGATCGCGAATGTCCGCAACGTGCCATTTCGCGCAGGCTGTTGCCCAGGTTATCGGCCATTGCAGCTAAAATATGATGATCAAAATTTTTTCTATCCATAGACTGAAATTCACTTTCTTATTGTCTTTGCCTTTAATCCTATCACGAATCAGCCGCTAACTTTTATTTGATTTTTTTAAATTTTATCGGTTTCCAACTGATCTAGCTTTTGTGCAATTGCTTCCCAATCATGACGAACGATCGGCTCCAGCTTGCGTGCATATAAAAAGGCTGCTGGATGATACATTGGAATCACCGTATAGCTCTGATCGCTCATGACATAGCCTTGATGATCACTGGCTGCTCTTTGAATCGGACAATGCAGGATCTGACCATGCAGACTGCCAATTTTCGCACTTGGCCCTAATAAGCGCTGCAGGCTGGTGTTTCCCAGCGGCATTAAAATCTTTGGTCTCACCTGGTCCAGCTCCCAGTCAAACAGACGCGCATAGGCATAGACCTCAGCCTCGGTTGGGGTTCGATTGGGCGTTTTTTCAACGATTGCACCGGTTTTCTTATCTTTGACCCGTTTGATTGAATAAGGCCGTCTTCTGACCACGCTGGTAATATAGACGTCTTCTCTGGTCATGTGAAGATATTCTTCAATCAGCTTCATCAATTCTTTACCAGAAGCACCAACGAACGGTACGCCGGTTTTGGCTTCCTCTCTTCCAGGCGCTTCGCCAATCAGCATAATCTTAGGATGTGCAGGACCCTGCCCGGCTACAAATCCGGTTAGATGATGACCTTTTAATGAATCCTCAGCCTGCTGCAGCAGTGATGGCGGATACTCAATAAGCATGATTTCACCTTCATAAATAAAAAAGATTTCGGTTATCAATTATAATAACAGAAATCTTTGGTATTACTAACTGGTATGACGCCACTTCGGATCACCCAAAATCCGTGCCGCGATCAGCCCCAGCGGCAAGAAAATGATAATCAAAAGTGCTTTGGTAATCCATAAGGCACCAACGCTGATTGACGTGAGCCCCATATTATACATGGCCCGATAAAGGTAAAGTCCAGGCACCATGATCACGATTGCCGGTACCGTTAAAGAGATTCGCGGATAGCCAAGCCGATCACGAACGAACGAGGCCAGGATTCCTGCCGTCAACGCCCCTAAGAACGCGGCCGCCCCAGCTGGCATTACGTTATAGTCAACCAGTTCGAGCCGCAGCGTATTGGCAATTGCGCCGATTACACCTGCAGTGGCTGCCATTTTAGGCGTGGAATTAAACATGATCGAAAAGCCGAAAACTCCGCAAAAACTGGCCGGCAGCCGCAGTAAAAAGAGCATCAGTGGCGAAAGTGCCAAAGGTTCAAAGTTTTCCGGCTTGAGATGCACCAGCATGGCAACCAGCCAACCGACTAAGGTAGCCACGATAATGATCATCACGGCATAGGCCAGTCTTTCCAAACCAGAACGCATGTCAAGCTTAGAAAGATCCAAGCCACTGGTAATGAATGGAAAACCAGGAATCACAAACAGCATGGCCCCAATATAGCCGGCTTCATGGCGTGGATTAAGCGAAATTCCCATGTTTAAAAGCTTTAGGGCCATCACATAGATAACACAGGCCACGGCTACCGAAGTCGCAAGACAGGCAAACAGCGTCAGCTTACGGTCAATCATCTTGCGCCGGACGTAATTACCGATGCCAGCGCCAAAAAATGAACAGATCATTTCAATTGGTCCACCGCCCAGTAAAAAGACAAAGGCACTGCAGGCTAAAGCCGCCGCCAGACCAACCTGCAGCGGCGAATAGTTGCCTTTCATCCGGTGTATGACGTCCAAGCGTTTGTGAATCTCGCCAACGGTCCAGTGATCGCCTCGTTGGTCAAACTCCTTGACAAAGCTTTCCAGCGCATTCAGCTTAGTCGTATTGACTCCAGTATTAGGCAGCGATAAAGCCTGGGTATAGCTGTTATTGGCGTCCATACAGGTATATTCGATTGAAACCAGACCAATATCAGCCGAACAGGTCATATTGAGCTTTTGAGAGACCACGTTCATCGAGTCGCGTACTCGCCAGGCTCCCGTGCCACAAGCCAGCATCATGATGCCAATGCGCCCAACAATCGTCGAGCGCTCAACCAGATTGGCTTTTTGGGCGGGGGTTACATTGTCGCTGCTGTAGAAGTCATGCCAGTGAATCGCCATATGATGACGATAGTTGCTGAGATCCTCATTATCGCTTTTGGGCTGGCCTTGTTCGATCGGCAGTTTTCTCATTGTTTAAATCGCTCCTTAGTCGGGATATCAAAAATTGTCAAACTTCTTATCATTATAAAACGATTAAAGCTGCCTGGACGAAAAAATTATTTTAATGGTCACCAGTCATGAAAAAAAGGCCTAGTATCCGATTTCAGATACCAAGCCTCATTCAGCTTTACTATTCGTCTTCTTTAGCAACTTGGCCCAGCAGTTTTACAAAGTGCTGCTCTTCATCACTAAGGACGTAGCCATTGCGAATTGCCAGTGAGATATAGAACCATTCTGGCAATGGATCGTCAATCTCCAAGGGCACGATGCCCGTCTCATTTTTAGCGGCATCCCGGACCATTAAGGCAATCCCCACGTTTTCTCTGACCAATTCCTTAACCCATGAAATATCAGGTACCTTGTAGACGGCTACGGTTGGCTTGATATGCGCATAGGCAAAGTAGGAACGCATTGCGGCCACATGAACGTACTGCTTGTCATAGGTAATGAAATGCTGATTGGCCAGTTCCTTAAAACTGATCTTTTTTCGCTGTGCCAGGGGACTTTTGGCACTGACCATAATACTGTATGGACGTTTGGTTAGGAGCTGTACATAGACCTTTTCTTCATCCAGCGGTGCCACTGACCCCAGCATGGCAACGTCAATTTCGCCTTTAAGCAGCTTGGACAGCAGTTCCTGGGAGCCGGCTTCACAGATCTGAACGCGCCGCATGATGGATCCTGGTACTTTCTTGGCAATCTTGGCTACCAAAAGCTTACCGATAATCGGCGGCAGGCCAAAGCGAATCTGCCGTTCTTGAACCAGATCAATCGAATGATGGGCCAGCGAGATCTGTTCATTGATAGCCTTAGCACTGGCCGCCAAAAGCTGACCACTGCGCGTAATCATGTTTTGCCGGTGAGCACGATCCGTATAGACTAATTGGGCATCAAATTCTTTTTCTAATCGTTTGATCGCCTGAGTAACGGTTGGCTGCGAAACGCCGAATTCCTTGGCGACGCGCGTGTAGTTTTTATACTTGACCAATGCTTGAAAATACTGCAGATCCCGCGTATTCATCAAATCATCCCTTCAGATTGCATGGCTTCTGGCCGTAAGATTCCTTGACGCAGACCAATAAAAATCGTTAATATCAGCAGATCAGCCGAACCGCCCAGACTGTAGTTGTTGAGCAGATATTCTTGATTGAGCCGTGCCAGATAGTCGCGGCCGGCCTGCGTCTGCGTGCCGCCCAGCTCTAAATATCTTTTTGCCTGTTGATGAGCCTCTTCAACAACGTCATGACGACCAGCCCGTTTGATCAGATTGGTGTCCTCAGTCTGCGCGACGATATGCATAAACGTATCCAACAAGCGCTGCATCGTTGTTCCCTGGCTTTTTTTCAGTGCTGGCACGCCAATCTGCATGACGGTTGGATAGCCAGCCTCAGCCTCACCACGAATGCCTTTGATGCCATAGCGCAGAAATTCTTTTTCACCGGCCGTCAGCTGCTCAACGGGCTTGGCATGCAGCTTTTCAATATCGTAATCACTGGCTGTCAATCCTTTAAGCATCCGTTTAACGATCGTGGTCAGATCCAACTGGGGATGCTTGATGCGGTAAGCTTCGGCACACGTCAGGACACCGAGCGAAAAAACCGCACCCTTATGCGTATTAACGCCATTGGTTGCCTTAAACATCGTCTTTTCGGCTTCAATCCCAAAAGTTCGCAGTTTTTTAAACATAAGCGTCAGATCAGTCGCTGTAAAATTCATTCCCAAATCAACGCTTTGTTCAAAATAATGATGCAAACTAAGGGCACTGTCAATAAATAAGAATACATCCATATCAGGGTGTGGGCCAGAAGATACCGGATCCACCAGTCCAGGCTTGGGATTGACAGAGACTTCATAAATCATTGCTCTAATTGCATCATTAACCAGCTTAGCGCTTGTCTGTTCCATAAATCATATCCTCAATTTTGGTAAAAAACCGCGACTGATTTTAAATGCCAGCCGCGGTTTTTAAAATTTTAATCAGTTTAGACTAATTAGTCCTTAACCTGCTTGATCGTGTCAATAATCGTTCCATCACGGTATTCAACCAGTGCCACCGTCCGATCAGTAAACTGCAGTGGTTCTGGCTTGCCAACCTTGGATTCAGCCAGCTTTTGCAGATCATGAATATCGTAGACTGGCAGACCAGGAACATTGCTCAGGGCATCCTGCAGGTCCTTGCGACGAGGGTTGATGGCAATCCCGTATTCAGTAACCAGTACGTCAACGGATTCGTCTGGCGTAACTACCGTCGTTACATCTGGAACAACCGTAGCAATCCGGCCACGAACCAATGGAGCCGAAATAATCGTCAGCTTAGAGGTAGCGGCATCCTGGTGACCACCAATCGCCCCACGAATCACGCCGTCAGAACCCGTCATAACGTTAACGTTGAAGTTGGTGTCGATTTCCAGAGCAGATAAAATGGCAACGTCAAGCTGGTCAACCATGGCCCCCTTGTTGTCGGGATCAGCATACCAGGAAGCATCAATTTCTTGTTGGTTTTGGTTGTTCTTCATGGAAGCAGCCGCACCCTTGTCAAAGTCTTGAACGTCCATTACCTTCTTGACCAGGCCTTCTTCAAGCAGCTTAACCGTTGGCGAGGTAATCCCACCCAGAGCAAATGAAGCCGTGATGCCGGCATCGATCATGGATTGACGCAGGAACCGCGTAACGGCCAGGGCTGCACCACCAGAACCAGTTTGGAAGGAGAAGCCATCCTTGAAGTATGGTGAGTTGACGATCACGTCGTTTACCATTGAGGCGATCTTCAATTCCTTAGGGTCCTTAGTGAAACGAGTAGCTCCAGAACCGATCTTGTCAGGGTCACCCACCTTGTCAACCTTAACAACGTAGTCAACCTGCGTCTGCTTGATTGAAGCTGGCGTGTTAGGGTAGTCGACAATGTTGTCAGTCAGCAAGACGACCTTGTCAGCATATTGAGCATCCATCAAAGCATAGCCCAATGAGCCAAAGACGGCATCCCCATTCATCCCATTAGCGTTACCCAGCGCATCTGAGTTTGGTACCCCCAGGAAAGCAACGTCGATCTTGATGTTGCCGTTTTCGATTGAACGCGCCCGGTTACCATGTGAACGGAAGATAACTGGGTTCTTTAAGCCACCATGAGATACAAAGTCGCCCAAAGAGCCACGCATTCCTGAACTGGTAATGTTGGTAATCGTACCTGCCTTGATGGCTTCAATCACCTTGTCATTCATGACACCAGTCAGTGAGGATGGTGCCAGCGTCAGGTCCTTGATCCCCAGCTTCAAGATGATGTCCATTACTTGATTGAAGACAAAGTCACCGTTACGGAAGTGGTGGTGGAAAGAAATCGTCATGCCGTCTTTAACGGTCTTTTTAACAACGTCTTCCAGTGATTCAACAACCTTGTCGTCACCAGTCGTTACAGTAACCTTAGGCGCAACCCGTTGAACCTCGGGATGGCCGATTTCGGTAGTTTCAAATGGCTTGTAGTCGAGCTGCTTCATCAGATCTTCTGGCAGTTCGCGATTTACATTATTTTTCAATGTAGTTTCCCTCCTCGTCAATCAGGTTGGATGCCTTTGCCAGGCGCATCACCCGTTCAGCACGCAGCACAACTGGACGGTCGACCATTTGACCGTTCATGGAAATAACGCCAGAACCCTTGAGCTTGGCTTCCTTGATGGCATTTTCAACGTTCTTGGCGTTTTCGATTTCCTTCTTGGTTGGTTCGTAAACCTTGTTAACCATTGGAATTTGACGTGGGTTGACCAGTGACTTGCCGTCAAAGCCAAGCTGGTGAATGTATTCAGTTTCGCGGTAGAAGCCTTCCGTGTCGTTCATGTTGGTGAAGACCGTGTCAAAGGCAGCTACGCCAGCTGCCCGAGCAGCATGCAGAACCATGTTGCGGGCAAATTCTAGTTCGGCACCATCTGGGTAGCGGTGCGTCTTCATGTCAGTCGTGTAGTCTTCGGCAGACAGCGCAATTCCCATCATCCGATCAGATGCAGAAGCGATTTGGTAGGCGTTGATAACCCCCTTGGCGCTTTCAATGGCAGCCATCAGCATCGTTGAGCCTTCTTCACGGCCAAATTCTTTTTCGGCAGCCGTGATGTCAGCATCCAGCTTCTTAACCATTTCGGCATCTTCAGCTTTTGGCAACCGAACAACGTCGATCCCAGCCTTAACCATGGCCCGAACGTCATTAGCATAGTATGGCGTGTCTTGACCATTGACCCGGACAACCAGTTCCGCGTCGCCATAGTCCTGCGTTTGCAAAGCTTCGTAGACCAGGTCACGAGCAGCATCTTTTTCAGCCATTGAAACGGCATCTTCCAAGTCGAACATGATGGAGTCGGCACCATAGATACCAGCATCCTTAACCATTGCTGGGTTGTTGCCAGGTACGAACATCATCGTCCGGCGCAAGCGTTCTTTAATTTCAGCCATGCTTACAATACCTCCCATGCAGGTTCATCAGTCGTCTTGGCAGCACGTTGCGCAGCAGCAATCGTGCGGGCCTTGATTACACAATCCAAGGCGCCCTTGTCAACGGCCTTAACCTTAGCGTTTTGAATTCCCATTGCCGTCAGCGTTTCAGTGATGACCTTCTTGATCTGGGTGCCAAACTGCTTGGCAACGTCTGATTTCAAATCAATCGCAATGCCATCCGTACCCTTGGACAGCATGATTTGAATATCAGATGATTCCAAGGTACCAGCTACTGCGGTTTCCTTAATTTCCATTGATGTTCATTCCTTCCTTGATCCGCTCTTGAAGTATCGCAACATGGTCTTCAACGAACTTCTGCGTCGTTGCTGGGACGAGCCCCACGATGGCATCGAGATTGTCATCCTTGATGCATTTGCGTACCTCAGTTGCGGTAATATAATTTCCATTAGTTGCCGTCTTGCGATCAATAATCTTTAACGCAACTTTAGGCGGCAGTTCCTGCTGCAAAACTTGATTATAGATTCCAGTCGTCCGTGATAACGGCTCGCTGCCAACATAACGCGTCTTTATATTGAGTGCCAGTGCGATCGTATCGCGAAAGACGCGGGCATCCAAGGTTGTCTGATAGCGAATCGTCTGGTCGGCTGATTCCAAAAAGTAGGCTGGGAAAGTGGCGTAGCTGACCATATAATCGCCACCGTCAACGACAATAACGTTTTTTAGATCAGCCGTCCCCGCTTTTACCAGTTCGAATCGTTCACTGGTCCTAAACAGCGACAGATCCGTATTGACTACAAAGACATAGACCAGATCGTTTTCTTTAGCTGCCTGCTCGACCAAGTAGCGATGACCATTGGTAAAGGGGTTGGCATTCATAACGATGCCCGCCACTTTTTTAGTCGCTTGTCCGTCCACACGCGGAACAGCGGCTAAATAATCATCAACGTTCGGATCGCCGGTTTCCAAAAAGGCAGCGACATCCGAATGAGCCAGTTCCTTAAAGCCGAGGTGCTGAAAGCTTGCGGAATATCTGGCCTTGGTAAAGACAAACAAATGAAAGCGATGTTCTTGAAAGAGTCGATTCGTCAAGGCACTGACAATAGCATTGAACCTGGCTCCCGGCACGGCTTCTTTGTTGCAGACGCCAATGTATTTCAAGACATTGCCGGCAGCTGATCCCGTACCAACCAACTGACCTTGTTCATCAAGCAGTCCCAGAGTAAAATCGATCTTGTCGACCTCAGCATCCGAAAAGTTATGAATTCCCAACGATTCCAAAAACTGCTGCCATTTCTGCCGGGTAGCTCGATCACTCAGATGCAGATCAACAATGTGATTTTCCATAGGATGACTCCTTTTTATTTTGATTGACTGGCATAATCAACAACCGCTTTTGCTACGGTTGGGACGACGCGCTCATCAAAGACGCTGGGAACGATATTTTCAGCAGTCGGTTCCGCAACTACGCTGGCCAGTGCCTGAGCAACCGCTTTTTGCAGATTCATGTCAACCTTTTTCAAGCCGCTGGCTAATAAGCCTTTGAACAGTCCGGGAAAAGCCAGAATATTATTGACCTGATTAGGGTATTGGCTAGATCCAGTAGCAATTACGGCTGCCCCGGCTTCCTTAGCTTTTTCAGGCGCGATTTCTTGATGCGGATTTGCCAGAGCAAAGATGATTGGCTGCTCATTCATCTGCTTGACGTCATGACGATTGATGACATTACCGGTTGACAGTCCGATAAAGGCATCCTGTCCCTTGATGGCATCATGAATATTTTGATTTTCCATATTTTGCGGCGTTCCCAGCTTAGCGGCAAACACACGCTGATAATCATTGGCACGGTAATCCTCACTGGTAATAACGCCGTGAACGTCAACCAGCGTTAAGTGCTTGATGCCGGCCGCATACAGCAGGCGCGCCGTTGCCAGTCCAGAGGCACCAACGCCATTGATTACGACGCGCAGATCCGTCAGCTTTTTGCCAACGACCTTAGCAGCATTGATCAAACCAGCTAAAACCACAATGGCACTGCCTTCTTGATCGTCATGATAGACTGGTATGTCCAGCTCTTCGCTCAGGGCATTTTCAATTTCAAAACAGCGTGGTGCGGCAATGTCTTCAAGATGAATGCCAGCAAACGATAGCGAGATGTTTTTGATCGTCTTGATGATTTCTTTTGGGCTGACCTGATCAACTGCCAGCGGAATGGCGTTGATATTGGCCAGATCCTTGTACAGCAAGGCTTTCCCTTCAATAACCGGCAGGCCGGCAGCCGGGCCGACGTTACCCAGTCCCAGTACGGCCGTCCCATCAGTAATCAAGGCAACCAGTTTGCCGCTGATCGTAAACTTGTCTTTGAGTTCCGGCTTTTCGGCAATCATTCTTGATAAGACCGCTACCCCTGGCGTATAAGCCTTTTGCAGGTCTGCTCGGTCCTCAATGTCAAAATCAGATTTAATGTCCAACATCCCGGTATGGGCTTGATGCAGGCGAAGAATAGCATCTTCTTCTGAAGTCATCTAATCATCCCTTCAGGTTATCAAATTCTCAAACTCATCTAAATTTCAAATCTCTCGTTGATAATTTTACACTCTCTTTTTAACTTTTTCAAACAGTTATAATATTTTTTCAAAATTAAAAAAGTTTGATATTATTAAAAGGGGCTTATATCGATTTTTAGAAAGAAGGCTCATTTGTATGAATGACATCACTCAACAAGGTCAACTGGCTGATATTGCCCGCGACTATTATCTTAGCCAGCTGACCATCACCCAACTGTCGGAAAAATACCAATTAAGCCGTTATCTGATTACCAAGGCTTTAAATGAGGCACGCGCGGCTGGCATCGTTAGAATCACCATCAATTCACCAATCGATCGCAACACTGAATTAGAGACTCGTTTTGCGGAGCTCTTTCCGCATACCAACACGATGATCATCAAAGACGCCGCCACGACCAACGCTGATATCGAAAATATCATCGACTTTGCCGCGGCGGAGATTCAGCGCCATATTAAAGGCAGCGAAATCGTTGGCGTCAGCTGGGGCGGAACGCTGATGAACATCATCAATCGTTTCCAAACCGACGTCCGTGATGACCTGATCTTTACCCAATTTATGGGCGACAATCTCAAGTACAGCTCAGCAATCGGTGCAACACCATTGGTTCAGCGCGCTGCTGCCAAGTATGGATCCAGTTACCTGACCATTCCAGCTCCACTTTACATTCTCAATGACACCGTCAGAGAACAGCTTAAAAATGAACCAGCCATGGCTAACGTCTTTGAACAGTGCGGTAAGATGGACATGCTTTTTACCGGTATTGGCACGATTGACTCAGTCAACAGCATTCGGGTCTGGCATCAAAGTCTTAACGAAATTTTCGAAAACGTTGATCGTCAAGAAATCGTCGGTATGCTTTACGGTCGCCCCTACAACATTGATGGTCAGATTCTAACGCCAAAGAGCGACAAACTATTTGGTGCCTCCGTAGCCGCACTTTTAGAGGTACCTTGCCGGATTGGCGTCGTTAAAAGCAAGTTTAAGGCCCGCGCCATGCTGGGAGCCTTACGCGGCAGTCTCTTAACCGACATTATTACCAATGAGGCCGTAGCCAACCGAGTCCTGCTGGAATTGGACAACAACTGATCTTTATGCGTCGTCTGCTGTAGGCGACGTTTTTTTATGACTGAACGCTCATCGCAAAACGATCTAAAATCTGGTTGAAGGCAGCTGGCTGTTCTGCCATTACGGCATGCCCGGCATTGGCAACGACCTGTGTCTGCGCTTTTTCATTTAGGATCTGAATGGCCTGCAGAAAATCAGGATTAAAGTATGGCGACTTTTCACCAGCAACCGCCAAAAATGGTACCGGCATCAAAGCAACGATATCGCGCCAGTCCTGGAAGGCATGGTCAATCGCAAAATTAAAATTGGCGCTTTGGTCATACGGATGCAGGGTATTGGCCTGACGAACGGCATTAACCGTAGCCTCGTCAATCTTGACGGCAGTAGCGCGGCCAAGCGGCATTTTCAGTGCTGCCGGGAATTCATCCCAGGTCAGGTCCTTAAAGCCATAATGCCACGTCTCGTCATTAATCATCTTAGGGCTTTGGTCAATATCAATCAGGCCATCCAACTGACCACGGCCAAACAATGAGACATAGCCAAACATCGTCGAAGCGCCCATTGAATGCCCCACTGCTAAGCAATGCTCAATCGACAGACTCTGTAGCAATTCATAAACATCGATTGCATGCCGCGAGATGCGCGCACCCTTAAAAGTATGTTCAGAGGCGCCTTGATTGCGTGCATCAAAAGTAACCACCCGATAGCCGTTTTGCAGCAAAAATTCCTTGGTCGGCCGCCAGATTTCCTTGCACATTCCCAATCCACTGACCAATATAACCGGATAGCCAGTTCCTTCATCCTCATAATCCAGACGTACGTGATCTGATGTAATAAATTTCATAATCTTTCCTTTCGATGCAAAAAAAGCGACCCCAACCGGATCGCTTTTTTGCATGTCTACCACATGCCGATAACTTTCATCCAAAGAGGTGCTACCGTCAAGAAGACTACCAGATAAAGCAGACCCAAGACAAAGCTCATGCGCCACCATTCACCCTGCTTAACATAACCGGAGCTTGCCAAAATGGAAGCAGGACCGTTGGCATAGTGAGTGGTCGAAGCCATGATTGAAGAACAGAATGCCAGCATCATTGCCGCCAGCATAACTGGTGCCCCCGCCGAAACAGCAACTCCGACAAATGGAGCGTACAAAGCCGTAACGTGTGCCGTGGCACTGGCAAACAGATAGTGGGCGTAGAAGTAGATGATCATCAGAATTGCCAGAACTGCAACCCAGTTCATACCGTGCAGGCCACTGGCAATTGACTTGGACAGCCACTTGATCAGACCCATTTCAGAAAGCTCGCCTGCCATGAAGACCAGAATTGAAAGCCAAATCAAAACGTTCCAGGCACCTGTTTCACTCAGCAGATCCTTAGTAGTCAAAACCCCAAAGATCAGCAGCAGTGAGATTGCCAAGAAAGCAACGAATGAAGCTTCAATGCCCAAGGTGTTGGACATCATCCACAAAACGATCGTTAAGATGAAGACGCCTGCCATGATCTTTTCAGAAACCTTCATTGGTCCCATTTCGCGCAGGCTCTTGTCGGCCCATTCACGAGCATTTGGCGTTTCTTTGATCTCAGGCGGATACATCTTGTAGATCACGAATGGCACCAGGATAAACAGCAGCAGACAAGGTACAACACTAGCCGTAAACCAGCCCAGCCAGGTAATGTGAATCTTCATCGTCTTAGCCAGGGCAACGATAACCAGGTTAGGTGCCAGGGCCGTCATAAACATAGCCGAGGTGATGATGTTGCTGTTAAATTCAGAGAACGTCAGGAACGCCCCGATTTTTTTGCGTGAATCGTCATTTGGTTCAGAACCAAACGTCTTGGCCAAGGATTCAACCAGTGGGTAAACGATCCCACCGGCACGGGCCGTGTTGGAAGGCGTAGCTGGCGCCGTGATCAGATCGATTCCCCCAACGGCATAGGCCAGACCAAGCGTCTTTTTACCAAAGGCTTTGATCAGATACAGGGCAATCCGGTGACCCAGACCAGTCTTGATGATCCCCCGTGCCAACATAAAGGCCATAGCAATCAGCCAGGAAGAAGAATTGCTGAAGGCCGTCAGTGCATCGTCCATTGGTACCAGCTTGGTCAGTACCATGACAGTAAAGCCGATCAGCGTTACGGCAGCAATTGGCAGCGGCTGCGTAATGCAGGCAGCAATCGTTGCAATAAAGATCGCCATCATATGCCAGGCAGCAACTGAAACGCCGGCTGGCCGAACTGGAGCCGTGAACCAGATCAGCAGCCCGATAATTAATGGGACAATAAAGCCCTTATACTTAACTTTTGCTAAACCCATTGTGATATTCCCTCCAAAAAAGTTGTCTCAAAATCCTACTCTAAAGCTCAACGCCATCCAAGACTTCTTTCATCTTGGCGGCAGAATACTGCATTGCCGCTACCTCGCGTTTTGAAAGCGGCGTTTCAATGACATAACGAATTCCAGTCCGGTTAACGGAAGCCGGTGTCCCTAAGTACAGATCATTGATGCCATACTGACCATTCAAAGGCGCCGATAATGGCAAAACGATTGAACGATTGAAGATGATGGCCTCACAAATCAAAGACAGACAGCGGGCAACGCCATAATAGGTCGCACCTTTGGAACGAATAATCGCACCACCTTTTTTCTTGACCCCAGACTGCATTTCTGCAAGCTCTTCATCACTGACATCAGCAAACTCTTTTAAAGGCTTGCCGGCAATCGTCGCTTCATCAAAGTTGGCAAACGACGTATCACCATGCTCGCCTAATACGTCAACGCTGATTTCGCGTACAGGCACATGACAGCGTTTGGCAAGCGCTACTCGCAGTCTGGCCGTATCAAGCGAGGTCCCCGTACCGATAACCCGGTTCTTTGGAAAACCAGAGATCCGCTGCGTCAGCGTCGTCAAAATATCAACTGGGTTGGAAGCAACGACAAAGATTCCCTTAAAGCCGCTGTTAACGATTGGGTCGATGATCGTCTTTAAAATGCCAACGTTTTTGTTGACCAGGTCTAAACGACTCTCGCCGGGCTTGCGCGGAATACCTGCCGTGATGACTACAACGTCGGTATCGGCTGCATCTTCATACTTGCCAGCACGAACCACCGTCGTCCCATCGAACATGGCCAGGTCTTCCAGATCCATTGCATCGCCGGCCGCTTTTTGCGTCTTACGATCAACAATGATCAATTCATCTAAACTAACGTGTTGCAGTAAATCGTTGGCAAAAGCAGAACCAACTGCACCATCGCCAACCAGCATAACTTTTGACATATCTGATTTTCCTCTCTACTCGACTGAAAAAGCACTTACAGCACTATTTTCAAAATTTTCCAACAAATTTTAGTATTGTACACGCTTCTTGTGATAATTTCAACAAAATAATGGCTAAGAATACGACAGGGCAACATCCTACCAACCCTGTCGCATATTAATTTATTCAGACCCGCGTACGCTACTCAAAGCAGAAAATTAATGTTCGCGAGCATAAACCGTTACTTGTTGACCAGCCTGACGACCAAAGATGATCGTTTCAGCGATTGAGTTGCCACCGACCCGGTTGTTGCCGTGCAGGCCGCCAGAAACCTCACCAGCTGCATACAGGCCAGGAATAACGTCACCATTGCCATCAAGTACCTGCGTCTTGGTATTGATGTGAATTCCACCCATCGTGTAGTGGATGGCAGGTGCGATATGAATGGCAAAGTAGCCTGGCTTGGACAGATCGCGATCCATCCCCGTCGTCCGGCCAAATTCCTTGTCGTCGCCAGCTTTGACAGCCTGGTTCCAAGTTTCAACCGTGTTCTTCAAGACAGCTGGATCCATCTTCAGGTTCTTAGCCAGATCCTCAATCGTGTCGCCATGAACGACCAGACCAACCTTGTCGTAGAACTCAATGGCCTTGGCATGATCACGCACGCCTTGGTCAAAGATCAGATAGGCGCTGTGTTCCGGCAGAGCGGTAATCGTTTCTGAGACGATCTTACGCGTATTCAGCTCGTTGACGAAACGCTTGCCTTGGAAGTTAACCAGGATTGCCCCTTCACCACGAACGGCTTCACCAATCAGGTAGACATGTGGATTGTCTTGCTGAACGGTTGGGTGAACCTGAACGAAATTCATCTGCGTCAGCTGAGCGCCAACCTCTTCAGCCAGCTTCAAGCCATCACCGGTTGCACCTGGCTGATTAGTCGTCTTGTAGTCGGCCAGATCTGGACGGTAGCGCTTGATGTATTCCTTGGAGGCACCAAAGCCACCAGTTGCCAGTAAGACGGCCTTGGCATTGATCTGCTTGGTTTGACCATCAACACTGGCAACTACGCCGGCAACTGCGCCTTGATCGTTTTTGACCAGTTTTTCGACCTTGACCTTGTTGAAGACCGGAATCTTTTCTTGAGCCGCTACATCCAGCAGGCTCTTAACCAGGAATCCACCAATTGGCGCCATGGAAGCTGGGCGGTGCGTCCGTTTTTTAGACATCCCGCCAGTAATCGTAACGTCTTCCAGCTTGATGCCATGATCAGCCAGCCAGTCGATTGCCAGTGGCGAGTGAACGACGAAGAATCCCAGCATATCCTTATCATTGAGCTTGCCACCGTCTTTGTAGGTTTCCCGGTAGAAGTCATTGATGTTGTCAATAATGCCATGCTTGAGCTGAACGTTGGTCTCGGCGGCGTTCATCCCAGAAGATGCTCGGTTGGTATTACCGCCAAGCTGTTCTTCTTTTTCCAGTACGGCTACGTTCATTCCCAGTTCATGGGCTTGAATTGCAGCTGCCAGACCGGTACCACCAGAACCAACGATTACCGCATCATAGCTGTCTGCCAGTTGACTGACTGGCGTGGTTTGAAATTGTGCCATTTTGCAGCTCCTTTGATTAGTCTTCGTAATCATGACGATCAGCGTTGGTCATCTTCAGCGGATCCATCCATTCGTCATATTGTTCTTCAGTAACCTTGCCAGACTTCAAGGCAGCTTCCTTCAGCGTGCTGCCGGCCTTGTCAGCGGCTTGAGCAATCTTGGCACTGTCATGGTAGCCAATGTGTGGAGAAAGTGCCGTCACGGTCATCAGCGAGTTGTCCAGCAGTTCCTTCATCCGCTTTTCGTTAACCGTTAAGCCATGAATCATCTTGTCGGCAAAGCCCATCGTCGTACCCGTCAGCAGGTCGGCAGATTCCAAGAATGCATCGATCATAACCGGCTTGAAGACGTTCATTTCAAAGTTGCCTTGTGAGGAGGCAGTTGAAACGACCACATCATTGCCAAAGACCCGCAGAGCAGCCATCGTAACGGCTTCAGCTTGAGTTGGGTTAACCTTGCCAGGCATGATTGAAGAGCCTGGTTCGTTGGCAGGAATGTGCAGCTCGCCATAGCCAGCCCGTGGACCAGAAGCCAGGAACCGGATGTCTTGGGCAATCTTGAACATGTCAGCTGCCAGCGTCTTCAAGGCACCGTGAACCACGTTAAGACCAGAGTGGTGCGACAGGCCGTAGAACTTGTTGCTCTTGGCAGTCAGCTTCAGACCATATGCCTGGCTGAGCTTTTCAGCGATCTTTTTAGGCATGCCTTCAGCGGCGTTCAGACCAGTACCAACAGCCGTACCACCAATTGCCAGTTCTTCCAGCGTTGGTTCGAGCTGTTCAATGTACTTCAGGTCATGTTCAAGCGCAGCCACATAGCCAGAGACTTCTTGGCCAAAAGTCAATGGAACGGCATCCTGCAGGTGGGTCCGGCCAACCTTAACCGTTTCCCAGTACTTGTCCTGCTTGATCTTCAGTTCGTCAATCAGGTGCTGTACGGCTGGCTTCAGCTTGTCCAAGGCTTCCAAGGCTACGACGTTCATTGCCGTTGGGAACGTGTCGTTTGAGCTTTGACCCTTGTTGACGTCATCGTTAGGCAGGATCTCTACGTCAGGGTTGAGCTGCATAGCCTTGTGAGCAACGACTTCATTAGTGTTCATGTTGGTCTGCGTACCAGAACCGGTTTGGTAGACCTTCAATGGGAAGTCCTTGCGCAGATCTTCATCGCTTAAGGCAAGCAGTTCGTCAACGGCTTTAACGATCAGGCTGCCCTTTTCTTCTGAAATAGCATTGGTTTCCATGTTGGCTTGAGCAGCTGCCTTTTTAATGTTCAGCAGTGCACGAATGATGGCGATTGGCATGTATTGGCCAGTTGGGAAGTTGTGACGGCTCCGTTCAGTTTGAGGGCCCCACAAAGCATCGGCAGGGATTTGAACTGGACCTAGAGTATCTTCTTCAGTACGAAATTCTGGCATATTAAAACCTCCAATTGAATTCAACATGCGATATAAACAAAGTGATGTAAGCGTTGTTGCTTTTTTACGATTCCAACTTTACTCTGCATAATTAGATATAGTCAAAACAAATAGAGCTTATAAGAATTCCTTATAATCCCCCATTAAAATGCCTTTCCTAAGCTGTTTTAATCTTTTTGAAACTTTTGCACAATCTTTAATTAATTTCAAAAAAGCTAAAAATTTTTCGCTTGATTGATCAATTAGGTATTTTTTATTTAAAAGTCAATCAGCAGCAATAAAAAATACCGCTAATCAGCTCAAGCAAGCTGTTAGCAGTATCGTATTTATATTATTCTTCAGTAATTTCAACCGTCGTCATTACAACGTCTTCTTTCGGCTTGTCAGCAGCATCACGAGCAACCCGGCTGATCTCATCAACCACGTCCATGCCGCTGATTACCTGGCCAAAGACGGTGTGGTGCCCATCAAGCCATGGCGTGCCACCATTCTTTTCGTAATTGGCGATGACTTCGGCTGGCCAGCCCAGCTGCTTCATTTGACCAATCATATTGCCAGGTACCTGTGTAGCACTGACGATAAAGAATTGGCTGCCGTTGGTATTAGGACCAGCATTGGCCATTGACAGCGCGCCATTGAAGTTAAAAAGCTCACGGCTGAATTCATCTTCAAACGGTGCGCCAAAGCTGCTTTGACCGCCAGCTCCAGTCCCGGTTGGATCACCGCCTTGAATCATGAATTCGGGAATCACCCGGTGGAACGTTACCCCATCATAGTAGCCCTGCTTGGCCAGCGTAATGAAGTTCTCAACCGTCTTGGGCGCCTGATCTGGGAACAGCTGAATGGTTACGTCACCATGGTTGGTCTTGATGGTTGCTTTAGGTCCCTTGGCATCTGCCAGGTTCAATTGTGGATAGGTCATGTTTTCCTCCTGCTAATATAGAAAATCAATTTATATCTAATTCTATCATTATTTTGGATTAACGCGATCTGATATTGATCAGCGTTTTTATCACGATGAAAAATTTTGAGACAACTGCTGGCCGGCTTGGCATCTATTGATATACCGTACGCTCCGCAGAAATCGGAAACGAAAAAACAGCTCCGGCAGCCAAGCTCCATTAACCTCAATGATAATTTCAACAGCATTTAGCTTCCCAAAATCATTTTGCAAACTAGAAGTTCAAGTCCATTGACGCGGCGGTAGTCAACCAATATCGTCCAAACATATTAGAACCGCCGATATTTTATCGTTAGGATCAAAATGACAGCTTACTGGCTTATCGCGACTGTCAGACGACCAACTTTGTGAAAGAACTGAATCTTTGACCGCTGATAATACTGAATTTACCTACTTTACCTTATTTTTTCACCCATAGTAGGCAGCTGTATATTCAGCCAAACTTTACCTACTTTTGGCAGCTTTTCTTCAAATCGTAGGTAACAATGCATATTCTAGGGTTGATTTGGTCAGACCAACTTTGTGAATTACCTACGATTAGGGGATTTTTAGTTAATAGTAGGTAATGTTAGACTCCCCTAACTTGATATACATTAATTTTTACCTACTATGCATCGCTTTTTCACCGATAGTAAGTAATCGTCTTTGATCATCTAAAATTATGCAGATTTTTTTGCATAATGCCACCACTATCGTTTGATGACGACTTTTACAACTGACAGACAAGCGCTTCTTGATGATGATCAGATGCTTGACTGACTACGCGACTCCGAATTATCCGCCTTGCTCAGATTCTTAGCCATGACCAGGATTATGCCGACCCAGACATTCTGGACCGCCGCGATGCTGATTCTAATTGCCAAAGCTGCCAAGCAAATCAAAAACCGCCCGATTCCCAGTCATCGAGCGGTTTTAACATTAATGCAAAGATGTTTAGTCGTTATTTGGCAACTTCAATCAGCTTTTCGCCGTGCTTGGTCTCGCCTTCTGCAACGTGTTCAACCTTGGCGTAGCTGGCCGTATTGGTTACAACGACCATTACCGTAGTATCGTAGCCAGCCGCTTCAACAGCCTTGAGATCAACCGTCCCCAGCTTGTCACCGCGCTTAACGGTTTGGCCTTGCTCAACTGCACTGGTGAAGTGTTCGCCTTTCAGATTAACCGTGTCCAAACCAACGTGGATCAAAATTTCGGCCCCATCATCAGACGTAATGCCATATGCATGCTTAGTAGCATAAGCAACGGTAATCTTACCATCAACTGGTGAGTAGATGGTGCCATCGCTTGGTACGACAGCCGCGCCATCACCCATCATCTTTTGGGAGAAGACCTCATCTTTAACCTTGGACAGATCTTCTACCTTGCCATCAATTGGGCTCAGCACTTCTTCACTCTTAACGGCACCAGCAGGCTCAGCAGCCGTTGCCTCAGCCTGAACCTCAACTGCCTTGGCTTCAGCATCAGCCTCAGCTTCGGTAACTGGATCGATCAGGTTGCGGTGGGCCTTGCCATAGAAGAACGTGACACAGAATGCAATGGCAAAACTGATCAGCTCACAAAGGACGTAAAGCGGAATCGACTTGGCATTGATCGAAAGGAAGCCAATGAAACCAGCCGAGCCAAGCGATACGGCAATCACGTGGAACATACCGGCCAATGCACTGGCAACACATGAGCCAATCAAAGCACAGAAGAATGGGAACTTCAATTTCAGGTTAACCCCGAAGATTGCTGGTTCAGTAATCCCCAACAGAGCTGAAACAGCGGCTGAGCTGGAAAGACCCTTCATCTTCTTGTTCTTGGTCAGGAAGTAGACCGCCGTCGTCGCAGCCCCTTGCGCAACGTTAGCCATGGAAGCAACGACAAAGATGAAGTCGCCATAGCCAGTTCCCGACTTAAAGGCCGAGATCAATTGCGTTTCGATGGCTGGGAAGCTTTGGTGCAGACCCGTCAAAACGATTGGTGAGTAGAAGGCACCAAAGATACCAGTTCCGACCCAGCCCAGCGTGTTGTAGATCCAAACAATCGCAGCCGTGATCCAGTCGGAAAGATCCCGCATAACCGGACCCACAATGGTAAACGTCAGAAAACCAGTCAACAGGATCGACAGCAGCGGCGTAAACGTGAAGTCAACCGCGCTTGGCAGCTTCTTGTGGAACCACTTTTCAAAGATCGACAGCAGCCAAACTGCAGCCAGCGCCGGAATAACCTGGCCCGTGTAAGGCTGCATTGAAACGTGCAGACCAAAGACGTTCCAGAAGTGCCCCGCCTGCAGCAGCGGTGAGGTCATCATCATACCGACAACCGCGCCCAAAAATGGGTTGGCACCAAACCGCTTGGCACCAGAGATCCCAACCAGAATTGGCAGGAACGTAAACGGCGCTGCCGACATTACGTTGACCATTGATTCGATTCCCTTGAGCGAAGGGTACATCTGAATGACTGACTTTGGCCCAAACAGACCAGGTGAAGCCAGCACGTTGTCCAAAGCCATCAAAAGACCGCCGGCAACCAAGGCTGGAATCAACGGTACGAAGATGTCAGACAAAAGCTTGATGAACGCCATCACCGGATTCGTCTTTTGGTTCTTAGCGGCAACCTGCTTCAGCTCTTGGGTTGACATTTCCTTTAAGCCGGTAACCTTAACCATTTCATCGTAGACATTGTTGACATCACCAGGGCCAATGATGATCTGGTATTGACCGTTCGTTTCAAACGTCCCTTTGATGTCGGCATCGCTATCCAACATTTTTTGATTGATCTTGGAATCATCCTTGACCACCAAACGAAGCCGCGTGGCACAGTGCGCAGCAGCCACGATGTTATCTTTGCCCACCGCTTTGACAACGGTTTGGGCGACTCGTTTATGATCCATAATTGCTCTCCCCAGATAAATAATTGCATTGCTAACCAAATAAAATAAATGTTAAAAACATCTGTAAGCGCTTTTACTATTATTTATCATACCTGCTTTTCGCAAAATGTCAATCGTTTAACAATTATTTTTACCAACAAAATGACAATGGGTTGACATATAATCCCGTTTTAAAGGCATTTTGCCCACCTGGTGGAATTTAAAAAAATTTTAATTTATTTGCGTGTCCCGATTCTTAAGACGCAGGCACCGTCAATATCGCCCTGCTTAACCCGCCGCAATGCCTCATCAGCTTTGGCCAGCGGATATTCGGCAACTCTGGGATGAATATCCAGACGATCAGCCAGCGTCAAAAACTCTTCACCGTCACGCCGCGTATTGCTCTCAACACTGGTCAGTACTTTTTCATGAAAGAGATGATCCTGGTAGGCCATTTGCGGCACGTCGCTCATATGAATACCTGCCAAAGCCAGCGTTCCCCCAGGTACCAGATTCTCCAACGCCTTGGGAATCATCTGGCCGGCTGGTGCAAACATGATTGCCGAATCAAGCAATACCGGCGTTTGATCATAGGCACCCTGCGCGGAGGCACATCCCAGCTGACGAGCAAACTGCTGCGCGTCTTTCCCTCTTGTAAAGACGTGAACCTCAATTCCCTGCTTAATCGCAATCTGCGCCGTGATGTGCGCTGAACCGCCGAATCCGTACAGACCCAAGCGACCGCCTGCCGGAACGTTGGCACGCAGATAGGCTCGATAGCCGATGATCCCGGCACAGAGCAGTGGGGCCGCCGTCAAGTCATCGAAACGCGCGGGGATTCGATAGGCAAATCCTTCTGGTACCGTAACGTACTCTGCATAGCCGCCATCGTGATCCCAGCCTGTGTAGCATGAATGGGGGCAAAGGTTTTCGCGACCCGAGCGACAGAAGCGGCAGACCCCGCACGCATGCCGAAACCAGGGAATCCCGATCCGCTCGCCAAGCTTAAAGCGCTGTGTATCTTCGCCAAACGCCACAACCTGCCCTACGATCTCATGACCAGGCGTGACATTGGGCTGATGAACCGGCAGATCACCTTCGCTGACGTGCAGATCAGTATGACAGACACCACAGGCCAGCACCTTAACCAGAACCTCGCCTCGTTTTGGCTTCGGCACTGGCTTTAAGACAAATTGAAGCGGTGATTGTTCGCCATCGATTGGTCCCGGCTTGACAACCGCCCAGGCATGCATCATTTCAGGAATTGATTCTTTTTTCTCCATATTGCCACCTCGCTTGCTAAAAACCTATACTTAGACTACAAGTAAATAATAACGCTAATTCAAACCGACATTACAGGAGGTTTTATTATGATTGACGTAAGACAGACCAATGAACTGACGCCGCGAGAACTGGTTACGATCTTTAAGGAACGGACCCGCGTTTTTGTGGTTGAACAGACCTGCTATTATCAAGAAGTCGATGACGAAGACTACCAATGTTTTCACGTGCGGATTTTAGACGATCAGACCAATGAGCTGATGGCCTACGCGCGCATCATGCCTAAAAAAGACTACGTAACGTTTGGCCGCGTGCTGGTCGTTGAAAAATTCCGCAGGCAGGGGCTGGGCAATCAACTGCTCAAAGCCGTCTTGGACTATATCTCAACGCACTTTCCTGGTCTGGACGTTGAGATTGAAGCGCAGGCCTATCTAACCAAGTTTTATGGCAGCTTTGGCTTTAAGCAGACATCCGAGATCTACCTACTGGATAATATTCCTCATTGTCAGATGAAACTGGCCGCAAGCGTTGATTGATAAACGTTTGACATCAAGCCGTCAACTCCTTAAAATTAAAATGTAAAACAGCGCTTTCAAATTAACAGAGGGGTTGAAATTATGGAATGGACTCGCGAGCAACGCTACTTACCTTATGAAAAGCACAGCGCCTTGGAACTGCTGAAACTACAGGCACAGGCTGCCAATTCGTCTTATCAGATGCATTATCACGTGCGGCCGAACTCTGGTTTGCTGAACGATCCAAATGGCTTTTCCTATTACAATAATGAATGGCACGTTTTTTACCAGTCGTTCCCATTTGGTGCCGCTCATGGTCTAAAGTCATGGATGCACATGACGTCACCGGACCTGGTACATTGGCAGAGTCATGGCCTGGCCCTGGCACCGGATACTGAATATGACAGTCATGGCGCTTATTCAGGATCAGCCCGTGTAATTGATGATCGGCTGTTCTTAATGTATACCGGCAATCATCGTGATGCTGACTGGCAAAGAACGCCTTATCAGCTGGGAGCCTGGCTGGACAAACAAAACCAGGTAACCAAGCTGGACCAGCCACTGTTTGTCAATCCCGATCACATCAGCGAGCATTTTAGAGACCCACAGTTGTTGAAACATAATGATAAATACTACGCCATCATTGGTGCACAAGAAAAAGGCACTCAAGAAGGACACATTGATCTATGGGTCAGCGATGAGCTTACGACTGGCTGGCAAGAAGTCGGCTATGTTGATTGTATGGCCGATTCAATGGGCTATATGTGCGAATGTCCCAATCTGATCGAAGTTGACGGCCATCCCGTTTTGATTTTTTGTCCGCAGGGCTTGGATAAAAAGGTCGCCGACTATAAAAACATCTACCCGAACATGTATCTGACCGGTGACGATTTCGACTATGAAAAGGCTAAACTGATCAACAGCTCACAGATTCCCGTCAACCTGGATGATGGTTTTGACGTCTATGCCACGCAGGCCTTCAACGCGCCAGACGGCAAGGCTTATGCCATCAGTTGGGTAGGCTTGCCAGATCTTTCCTATCCTACCGACACGGAAAACTGGGCCAATTGTCTGAGCCAGGTTAAAGAACTGCACTATCAAAACGGCCGCCTGCTTCAAAAACCCGTTGCGGCAATGAAAGAACTGCGCGGCCAGGCTGAATCGTTTAATGGCAACGTCAGCCACATCAAGACCGGCCGCCAGTTTGAGATGATCGTTGACATCGCCGCCGACCAAGCTGGCACGCTCTTTTTAGCAGCTGCCCAGGATCTTTCTGCCGGTTTACAGGTGCGTTTTGACACGCGGACTGGTAAACTAAGCGTAGATCGCAGTCATGCCGGCCAACCTGTCGCTCCCGACTTTGGCACGGTAAGAAGCGTAAAGCTGCCAGCCGATCAGCCTTTAAAGCTTGACGTTTTTATCGATCATTCGCTAGCCGAGATTTTCGTCAATGATGGCGAACACGTCTTGACTCTGCGCTTCTTCAATGATCCTTGTCAGGTCTGGGCAGGCTTTAATGAGCGGATCAATGCTCATGGAACGGTATGGCAGCTGAAAAACATGTGAAGGAAGTTTTGTCAGTGATGCTCAATCAGCCTCTGGATGTTTTTGACTTAAAAAAAATCCAGGTCAACGCCACGAAAGCCGAACTGGAAACCGATGGCAAGCTGCAGCGCCGCCAAGTCCCAGTCGAAAAGCTCGGTGAATACGTTCCCGTTCAGCGCGATCCAATCAATTTGATCAAGCTGACCGAAGCCAAGATGATCCCTGAGCTGCTGCCATTGCGTCATCAACGCATGGCCGCCAGCCGCTTCGCCTTTTTTCGCGGCACCGCGGAATTAATGGAACAAGACCTTAAGCAGCAGTATCAAAGCGGCATCTCAATCATTATCAATGGCGATGCCCATTTAGGAAACTATGGCTTCTATGCCTCGCCAGAACGCAAATTGCTGTTTGATCTCAATGATTTTGATGAATCTCGGATCGGCAATTGGGAAAGCGACTTAAAGCGACTTTTGGTCAGCACCTACCTGGTTGGCCTGCAGAATAATTTTGAGCCAGATCGGCTGCAGACGCTCTTAAGCAGCATGTGCAAGGTTTATCGACGCGGCGTCAAGCATGCCGAGACGCTCACTCTGCTGCAGCGCTTTTATTTTTCATACGAGATTCATGATATGATTCAAACGCTGAACTCGCTGGAGGATAACGATCGTGCCGAAATGAGCCGCATCGTCGATCGAATTCTCAAAAAGAGCCATAAGAACAACTCAGAAGCGGTCATCAAAAAATTCACGACGCTCAATTCGCGTGGTCATCTGATCTTCCGTGAGAATCCGCCCCGCGCCCGCCACGTCAGCGACCACACTTTCAGACAGATTCAAGCTGCCTATAACAGCTATCGCAACTACGTCAGAGAAGACATCCGCGTCTTGCTGGCCAGCTACCATCTTTCGGACGTGATTCGCTACAGCGTCGGCGTTGGCAGCTTTGGTACGCGCTGCTTTTTATTGCTGCTGACCGGGATTGATGGCAGTCACCTGGTCCTGCAGATGAAAGAAGCCTTGCCGCTGCGCTATAATCTGCTGGCCATGCCGGTTGCTGAATCCATCAAAAGCAGTCTGAATGCTGGACGGCGGATCGTTACGGCACAAAAGGTTCTGCAGTCGGCTTCTGATCCTTTTCTCGGCAGTACGCATTTTGATGGTCGCGGCTACTACCTGCGCCAATTCCGGGACATGAAGGAATCAATTGACGCGACCCGCTTGGATTTTGAAAGTCTGAGCGTTTATGCCGAGATCTGCAGTTTTTTATTAGCCATGGCGCATTTCCAAAGTCCTACCGCTCCTCGCATTGCCGGCTATCTGCGCAAGCAAAAACAGCTGGATGAAGGCTTGGCCAACTGGGCGGTTCAATATTCCAAACAGGTCGATCAAGACTATCAGCGCTTTTTAGCTTACCTGAATCAATAGCAATTATAAAAACACCTCGTCTGGCAACTGCCAAGCGGGGTGTTTTTAGTTTCATGAATCGTTAGACCGCTGGACTGGTCGGTTTCTTCATCCGGCGTCGAACCAAGAAATACATAGCGATCAGAATCAGCAGCGCGACCAATGCCCCGCTGCAGCGCTTGAAATCAGCATTAAACAGTGCATCACCGCCAAATGCATACAAAAACGAGGTTGGCAGCATTCCACCGGCAATCATCAGCAGAAAATGCCCGCGATCAAGTTTCATTCTAACCCCGGCATAATCAACCAAAACGCTGGGAATTACGGGAATCATGTAGCCAATCGTCAAACCAATCAAAGGATGCTGCTGATCGGTCAGTGCCGTCAGCAGACGACTGGTCTTGATTTTTTTCGAAACGTCAACGTGCTTGATCAGCCCAACGACCAGACAGCTGCCCAAGACGTTGCCGACCCAGTTCATTGCAAAACCGATCCATGGTCCATAGCATAGACCAGCCAGGATGCACAGCAGCGAATTGGACATTCCTGGAATCGCATTCAAAAGGCCAATCACAATGGTTAACAGCACGATATCAGCTGCCCCATGCGAACGAATCAGCTTCATCAATTGATGCCGATGCGCCACGGTTGGGTCAACCACCAGCATCAGTTCGCGCCGAAAATCCCAGACCAATAAAATCAGCCCAATCAGCGCTAAAATACCCCCAACCGTCAAAACAATTCTGCGTTTTTTCATTGCAATCTCCCCTAGACCAAGACGACCCCTGTCCAACTGATCAGCCAGGCAGGGGTCGCGCAATAAGTGTGTATATAGTATACGGGTTTATTGTATGAAACTTTACCGCCAAGTGCAACTAAATTCATCAATTCATTGATAGTCAGCATGCCACCAGCGCTGTTTTTCAATCCTCCAACAAAGCTTTCTAATCAAGATCACTTGTCTGGCCAATAACCCATCACTTTCACGCCTCAGCATTTCCTTTCACCAGCCGCCGCTCTACAAGACTCAGTCCCACCAGGCATTAATATTCTGGAGATCCAGCTGCAGCCGATCCCACTGCCGATTTAAGAGATGATGAGCAGCTGTTTTTAACTGAGCTGCCGTGACATGGCGATCGCTCGTCAAACCGCGCTTGGCAAATTGATGCGCGCTGGCTTTTAGATAGACCGCGTATGGTTCGATCAGGGCTGGCGAAATCTGCAGCTTTTTAACTAACACTCCGGCCATCATTGCAGATGCCTGCTGATAGCGCTGCTTTTCCAAATAGCCATCCAGCTTGTCGGCCATTTCTTCAATCCACTGGTTCAGCGGATCGTCTGGCGTCAGATCTTCTAGAAACCTTAGATTAAACGACCAGTCCCACCAAGGATGCTCACCTACAAACCAACGGCGCGCCGTTTGATCTTGAATCAACGGTGCCAGGCTCTGGTACAGTCGCTTGGTCTGCAAATGGCTGAACTCATTTGCCGGCCGGTGCTGCCAGTCTGCAATTACTGGTACCGCATGCTTTTTTTCAATCAGCTCCCATTGACACTGACCATCGTTAAGCTGTTTGAGACTAAGATAGCTGTCAAGCGGCACGGTTATTTTCTGCCATTGATCAAATGAATTTACCAGGCCCATATTTTTCCTCACTGATTAATCTTTTTCGTTTTCCAAGCTGTGCAGCGCATCATCCATGGCAGCCTTTTGCTCAGCAGTAACTTCGGGGAAGGAAAGATCCAGCTTGCCCAGCCGCTTGGTCAAAATATCCGAGACGACCAGCCGCGAGTACCACTTGCTGTCGCTAGGAATTACGTACCAAGGATTATTTTGGGTAGCAGTTTCGTTGATGGCTTTTTCATAGGCCAGCTGGTATTCATCCCAGTATTGACGCTCCTTGATGTCTGAAGCGGAGAATTTCCAGTTCTTTTCCGGCATAGTGATGCGTCGTTCAAACCGCTTCTTCTGCTCGCCTTTTGAAACGTGCAAGAAGAACTTCAAAACGACATAACCGTTGCGCGTTAAGTATTTCTCAAACTGGCGAATATCTTCGTAGCGGCCATCCCAAAAGGCATCGTTGACATCAGCAATCGATAGGACGTTTGGCAGGTTGGCATTAAGAATCAGTTCAGGATGCACCCGCGAAACCAAAACGTCTTCATAGTAGGAACGATTCAAAACGCCGATTGCCCCGCGTTCAGGAAGTTTCTGGTGGATCCGCCACAAATAGTCGTGACTCAGATCAGTCTTGCTGGGCTGCTTGAAGTTATTGACCGTAAACCCAACCGGATCAATTCCAGAAAAGATGTGGGCAATCATACTATCCTTGCCGGCAGCATCCAGTGCTTGAAAGACCAAGACGACGCCATAGCGCGATCTTGAATACATCTTCTTTTGAAATTTCTTCAGTTTTTTTAGATTGGCTTCGATCTGACCCTTGACGTTTTCAACCATCGTCATGTCTTCATCGTTATAGCCATCGATTTTGGTTGGGGCCGCTTCAATATCAAAGTCCTTGCCAACAAATTTATACTGTTTGGTATCCATTGCAAAAACTCCCTTCAAAACATCATTAAAAACTATTATACCGCATTGGACGGCAACTATTCCGCCAATCAATCGAGTCAGCAGGCATTCTTAACTAATTGTGCAAAAGACGGTCCTAAAACATACCATTGCAGCAGTGCTTAGGTTTGAGAATGAATAAAAACCTGGCTTATAATTAAGTCAGCATCATTAGAGGAGGAGTTTTTAAATGACCGCGCAAGCAACCCTCGATTGGCAGCATGAGATTCACCATGCCATTATTGCCGCATTGCCCAACCGCGACTATGAACTGATTGCCTTTAATCAGGCCAAGTCGACCGAAAGCATCTACGCCAACGTTTTGCATGGTCAGCGACTGTTTTATCTGCGTTTTTCCTGGCATGAGAATGAACGCTCGCGCCGCTTTGCCGATGCTTCTTTTGATCTGCGCCGCTATGGCAGTCATCGTGAGCTGGTTGCAAGTCTTAGAAAAAATTTCCAGCAGCCGCAATTTGGCAGCATCAAGCTTGGCTATTGGCATTTTGTCTGGCTGGCCATGTTGGAAAAGCTGGGCCAGACTGGCAATGAGCCACTGCGTTTTAATAACAATGGCGTTTTGATCAATCATCAGCTGCTCAGCAATCCGGCGGCTCTGCATCGCTTGCGGGCATTGATCAACTTTGGCCTGGCAATCGCGGTTCATGAAGACGCCTACCTTGCCATCAGCAAAGACGGCCTTAACCTGCTCAATCATTACTGGGATGTTGCTGACTTTTCTGACAGCCGCCAGTGGGACGATAATCCGCGGATCATGACGATTGATGAACTGACTTGGCAGCTCAACAACATCAAGCCCCCTGTCCGCCATGCCAAACGCCATTAAATACTTTTAAACGCGCGACTCAAGCCCCGCTGAAGCCTGAGTCGCGCATTTTCTATTTTATTTATGAATTCTCTTGATAGAACTGATGAGCCGCTCCTTCATTTTGCCAGGCCAGATAAAGTGCTTGATCAACAGGATGTTTTAACAACAGCTCCACGCCAAAAATCGGCTTATTGGTACCCTTTTGCAAAAACTCATGAGCAGATCCCGGCATAACCTGGCAAAGACCAAGGTAGACAAACTGCGACTGGTCCTGCTCATCTGAATTTTTAACGAATAGATGCAGGCTGGCGTTTGGATTCAGCAGCTTTTCGGCATCGCGGCTGTTCAGCGTGCGGTTGGTCTTGGAATAAAAGGAAAGCTGCGTCCGGCTGCGAAACTGATTGTCAAAGTCAATCGCGGCCCGCGTATTTGAGTGGTGGTAGGTCACAAATAAAATTCCCGTCTCACCCATGAAATAATAGCCGCCAATTCCATTAGGCACCATGTATTGCGCGTTGTTCAAGAGCTTGACGGCATCCATGCGGGTATAGCGCTGGTTGAGCGTCAGCGGCTGTTTCTGATCATACTTTTTAGCCTGCAGTCTGCCGGTTTCAATGGCATCATTCCAAAACAGCCTGAATTCAGCGTCTCTCAGATAGTTTTGAATCTGGGGGTGCAGCTGAATCTGCTGACCAGTCGTGATAATCAAGGGCTGATTGCCATAGCGGATCCGACTGCCAATCTTGCCTTTAGTCAGATAATATTCCAGCGTCAAGACTCGTTTAACCGATGCCAAGGTCGCGTCGTCAACCCAACAGCCATTCTGATGCAGTTGCGCTTGATAATCAGCGACTGTAATCGTTGACTGCTTGGTCAGCATTGCCAATAAAATCAGTTCATGCTGGCGCTTGCCATTGGCCAATTCCTCAGTCAGAAACTGTAAAACCGGTTCCGTTTGAGGATTGAGATTGACCGTTGCTCCCATTTTTTGCAGGAAATGCGGATAGGTCTTAAACTTTTCGGCAAAGATGCTTTCATCAAGGATTCCTGCTCTTTGAAAATCAGCCATCAATGGTGTTCTTCCCAGACGCTGCTTAAGCTGGCTAAACTCGCTTTTGAGCAGACTCATCCCGGTCAGCTGAGCCTTTTCAACTGACGCCAGGATCCGCTCATAGGCCAGCCGCGTAAATGAGATCGTTGAAACTCCCAGGGTTGGCTCAGCGTGCAGCGTCTGAAGCGCCCGACTGCGCTGGTGGGAATGATCATCAGTCAGTGCCTGGGGAATCAAATAGTTGTGCTGATAGTTACCGATAAAATCAATCACTGTCAAAAAATGCTTGCCTGGCGCTTTACGCAGGCCTCGTCCCAGCTGCTGCAGAAAAACGATTGCCGATTGCGTATCGCGCAGCATGATCACTTGATTGACGCAGGGAATATCGATCCCTTCGTTAAAAACATCAACCGTGATCAGATAAACCAGCTCACCGGCTTGCAGTCTGGCAACTGCCTGCTCTCTTTTGGCTGCCGAATCCTGTCCCGTTAGCGCCTGCGCCGGATACCCCTTCTGCGTCAAAAGGGCGGCCAGTTCTTGAGCTTCTTTGGTTCGCGAGCAAAAAATCAAGCCATGCAAGACATCCCCGTCATGTCCATAATAGTCAGCCACTTTGATTATCCAGTCCACCCGTTCAGGCTGAATCAAATGTTTGAGCGGCGTTTTTTCGCTAACGGTCTGCCCCTGCCAGACATAGTCACTGACGCCGACAAACTGAAATGGGCACAGCATCCGCTCGCTTAACGCCTCTTGAAGTCGAATCTCATAGGCCAGCTGGTAGTTGAACAAGGCATAGACGTTGAAATCATCGGTTCGATCCGGAGTAGCCGTCAGTCCCAATAAAAAGCGCGGCTGCAGCCAGTTGATGATTTTTTGATAGCTGGCCGCACCGGCATGATGGACCTCATCAATAATCACATAGTCAAAATCAGCCGGTCCAATCTGATCCAAGTGCCTTGCCAGCGTCTGAACCGTGGCAAATACGTATCGCGCGGTCCCAGGCGTCTGCTGACTGGTAAAAAAGCCATAGTCTTGATCTTGACCGCCAATAATCTTTTGAAAACTGGCCCGCGCCTTTAAAAGCAGCTGCTCACGATGGGCAACCACCAGGACGCGGTTAGGTTGGGCGCTTTGAACGGCAAACGCGGCCAAATACGTTTTCCCTGTCCCCGTTGCTGAAATCACCAAAGCCCGCTTTTCACCAGCCTGGCGCAGCGCCTCAATTCGTTTGCAGGCAGCTTTTTGCATAGCATTGGGCGTAATCAGATCAGACTGACTCGTTTGCGATGCTGAGCTTAAGACTGGTGCCTGCCAGCCTTTTTGATATGCCGTCAGCCATGCCGCGTTTAATTGAACCCCCGTCTGCCATTGATTGCCAAACTCAGCTGCAAACTGCTGAATAACGGCTCCTTGATGCTTAGAGCTGACTTTAAGACACCATTCGGCATTTTTTAAAAGCGCGTCCATCGTCAGGTTGGCACTGCCAATGATCAACGTCTCATAGTCTTGATGGTCAAACCAGTAGCCTTTTTGGTGAAAGCCGACCTCTCCAGTCAAGCGCACCTTCAAATTAGGAATCTTCATCAATTCGGCAAAGACCTGAGGAGAATTGAACTGCAGATAGGTTCCCGTCAAAAGCTCACCGCCAACTCCTTTTTGCGCCAGGTCCATCATGATCGACTTGATTGGCACTAAAACGGCCGGCGTAATGAAGGCAACTGCCATCTTAAAATTCGTGCAGGTGCGCAGTTCATTTTTGATTTCGTTAAAGATCGTATTGCCTTGTCGATTGGTTAAGATTTCTGGTCCCAGTGCGCCAGCCGGCAGACTGCCATCGATAAAGCCATTTTGTAAGTCAGCTCGCAGCTGATCATCTATCCACGTCATAAACCTCTCCTTAAGCTAACAATGTTGATCACGATATCTACTTTAGGTTAATTCAAAATCTGTGACAAAGCTTTTGCCTGCAAACATGGCATAACTGCTTCAAAATTCATGAATTCTTCAATTTGAGGTGTTAAACTATTTTAGTCTTTACAAAAGTTTTTATTTTATTTATGGTTTGTGGAAAAACTTATATATAGCGGTATTGAAGAACCGTAATAAAAGGTCAACAGATCATGCTTGCATGAATTTACTGAACATATCAGCGGTATCTTGCTGCTGTTGTTTAGTAACATGAGCATAAATGTTTAACGTGGTCTGAATGTTTGAATGGCCTAACCGGTCTTTGACATCATTAACCGGCACGCCAGCCGCCAGCAGTAAAGAACAGTGAGTATGACGCAAGCCATGAACAGAGATAACTTTAAGCCCATTCTTAACCTGTATATTCTTGAATTTAACATTTAAAGTAACGTGAGCTATTGGCTTATTTTGTTTGCCATTAAAAATAATTTGCCGGCCATTCATGGCATTATAACCAAGTCTGAGCAATTCTTTACGCTGCTTTAATTGCCATTGCCTTAATATTGCCATTGTCTGCTGATCCATTGATATAACCCGCGTTGAATTATGAGTTTTTGGGAGTTGAATAACGTTTTTGCCGTTTTCACTCATTGCAATAGTCTTATTAATGTTGATTGTGTTTTTACTAAAATCGACATCAGACCAAGTCAAGGCACGTAATTCACTCTTACGCATACCAGAATAGGCTAACAAGCGAAAAGCAGCATAATATTTTAAGTCGCATTGTTCCTTACAGCATTCTAGAAACTGATTTAATTCTTGCTTAGTGTAGAAGTTATCTTTTGTGGTCTGCTGCTTTAATCGTGGCACGATAACGCGTTTAATTGGGTTATTGTCGATTAGTTCCAAACGATAAGCATAATCGAATACTTGGCTAGCTTGGATTGCTAAAGCCTTATAAGATTTAGAGCGCTTATCAGCCCAACGATTAACAGCAAGCTGACAAATAGCAGGCGTTATCTTATCAATGTAGCGGCTGCCTAACTCTGGTAGAATATGGTTATTAAATAATAATTGAGTTGCATAAGCAGATGAAGGCTTAATACTCTGCTTATGTTGGCTAAACCATTGATCATAAATATCTTTGAATGTATAGCGTTTTGAACGCGGTTTTAATTGGCCGTTTTCAAACGCTTTTTTGTATCCAGATAAGCAGCAATAGCTGAATCATAATCTTTGAAACCCCGCTTTTGAATCGTACGCGAATAATTCTTATCGGTATTCTGACCAGCGTAAAAGCTGAACATGTACCGTGTTCCGTGCTTAGTTTCATAAACCTTAATCGGTAGTTCATTCTTTGCTTTTTTCATAATGATCAATCCTTTTTGTAATGCTAATTGGGTAGACGGCAGCACGCAAAAGGACACCATTTTTTTGTTTCGACACAATTGCCGAAAATCATTAAAGCGAAAAATAAGCAGCATTATAGCCCAGTCCAAAACTGGATTGGGCTGCCTTAAAAATAAGGAAACCCAACAAGCGGCAGGGATGAACCAAGCCAAAAATGGATTGGTTGAAACCGACTCAAAATTGAGCCCGTTAAAAGTTGGCCACAATTGGACAACTCAAAAACCAAAACTGGATTTTGATTGCTTGCATGAATTTATGGCCACAATTGGACACAAAAGCAATCCTGCCAAAAACGGCAGAAAGCTAATCATCAAAAGAATTATTATCATAGTCTTTTGGATTGTCTAAACGGTATTGAATGTTATCAACTTGTTCTCTTAGGTCATATAGTTCACCTAGTATTTCTTCAAAAAGATCGGTTAATGACTCTTTAATTTCGTTGCTTTTAATTGGCTTAAGATAAGCTGCTAATGCTTTTCTTGATAGTTCTTCACTATTTGAAAATACATTTTTTGCAAGAACATTTTGAACATATGATTTAACTTTTACAGCTAATTCATAGCTGCCAGCAATACCAGTTTTATATTGGTTTTCTTCAATCGTTGATAAGAAAACATAATCGTTTAACACTTTCAGATATTTATTAGCAGCCTTTTTAAATAAAGAAAAATATTTACTTTCTTCAAATGACAACCGGCCGAATACTACATTTTCAATAAAATCTAATGTATTGCTTTCTAATTCATGTATTTCGTCCCTACTAAAAATAAAGTTCAAAAATTCGTGGACATCTATGCATTCGCTATTATCGATTAGTTTTTGATTTATTTTTTCTCTATCTTCTTTTGAGAAGGAATCAACGTCAGGAAATTTTTCATTACCAAAGATTTGCCAGTTATCATTACTATCATCAGTTATACCCAACGAATAAGCAGTTTTCAGAATTATATAAGAATGATCATCAAGTTCTTCAACCATATTTATTTGATATTTATAAACTTTGCCGTTCTCACAATTTTCATCTTCAAAAAATTCAGAGTCGTAATAATAGTTATGACTGGCATAAACGATTGCTAGGCTTTTAATAGCATGTTCTTTTGACCAGCCTTGACCTTGCAAATATGAAATTGGAACATCAAAATATTTCGCTAATTTTCCCCAAATTTCAGGTTTAGGATTTGTTTTTCCATTTTCATAATTATTATAAGTTCCACGCTTAACGCCTGTTTCTTGAGCTATTTCATCAAGAGTCAGGCTTTTTTGTTTTCTTAATTCTTTAAGCCTATTCATAAATAACACAACCTTTTAAGCCATTATAACAAGCAATAAATTACGAGAAAAGCAAATATCTAAAATTATTAGACGTTGACATCTAAAAAACTTAGATATAATATCTTAAATGATCAATATCTAAGTTTCTTAGATTTAAAAGGTGGTGATTATATGACTGAATATATGAGTTACACGCAAGCCATGAAATATTTAGGTTTTAAATCGCGATCAGCGTTAGAAACTTATATCGCGGCCGGTTTGCCAGTAATCAAGGTTGGCCGGTCAAAGCGAATCAGCAAGACCGCAATTGATAAGTTCATGGCAGAACATCAGACGGCAGCTAAAAGCGAATCAGTCCAAAGCAAGGGGGCTTAATCATGGACAATGATGACCAGAAAAACATTGCGCTGCTGGTTGAATCAGCCGTTAACAGCGGCATTCAACGGGCTTTACATCCCCGCTATGAGTGGATGAACAACAAGCAAATTTGCGAATGGCTGACAATCAGCAGAACCACGCTTTATAAATGGCGCAAGCTAGGCCTGCCATTTAGCAGCGTTGAGGGGATGAACGTTTACAACAAAGAACAAGTTAATCAATGGCTGCTGGAGCATAAGCAGCCAAAAGCGCGCAGCTAGTCAACGGGTAGACGGCAGCACACCAAAGAACATCATACGAGGTAATTAACCATGATCACGCAGATTAAAAATGATATGGCTGGCCTGATTGACACTCACGGCGAGCCAATGAGCAAACAGCAAGCTGCCTTTTGGTACGTGCATTTGAACGTGCTAATTTTCGCAGTCTTGGGATTGTATGGAGTAGCGGCGTTAAATCTTTTTGAATTATATCGATACGGTAAAACTTGCTTTTAGAGGTGAAAGGTTTTGAAAACTGAAAAAATTTTGAATGCTGCCGGTAACAAGAATTTGGCCAAAGAGTTTGGCAACCTTGTATTTTTGGGCAACGTTACAGAAGAACCATACACAACAGATGAAATTGTTGCGGCCTATTCAGGCAACAGCGTACACGCAATTAAGAACATCATTTACAACCATAAACGCGACTTTGAAGAATTTGGGGTTTTGTCATTTGAAATGACTAAACCTAATAAGGGAACGCAAGGCGGACGGCCTACAAAAACATATAAATTCAACGAGCAGCAGACTACTTTGCTAATGACCTATCTAGGAAATACGCCAAAAGTTAGGGCCTTTAAAAAAGCGTTGGTTAAATCTTTCTTTGCTATGAGAGATGAAAAGCTAGAGCAAATTAAGAACCGCGCTAGGTCAATACCAGAGCGCCGGACGCTTACAGACGCGATTAAGAATTGGCCTTATTGCAATAAATGGACTTACAAGGCAATTACTGACCTGATATTAAAGGCGTCAACAGGGATGAACGCGCAACAGCTTAAAAGAAAACGCAGCGTATCAAATGCAATGGACGAGCTAACGCTGAAAGAGCAGCAGACTTACAACGCAATTCAGAATGTAGTAATTGGCCTGCTTGACTTGAAACAGTCATATCAGCAGATTAAGACGCTGCTTAATGCAATGGCTGCTGGCAATCAACCGGCAGCATAGTACATCCCCAATAAACAAAAATAAAAGGCCATACCCGCAAGCGAGCATGACCAGAACATCAAAACGATTATCCAAAAAAGGGCCAAAAACGGAAATTTTTGGAAATATTGAGGTATTTAAGGCATGACCCGTTAAATTGACGGGGCAGCCCAAGCTAGGAACGTAAATGCAAGGGAGTAAACGAAAATGCAAGAACAAGGATACACATTCTATTTAGCAGACGACTGTAACGGGAATAAAGCATTAGTTGCCGTTAAGGGGCATCCTACCAGCGACATGACAAACGGCATTCTGACCGACCCGCGTTTTTTCGCTAGTTATAGCGAAACCATTAACGGCATTAAGGAAATCCTAGATCATGCTACCGTTGCACTGCCAACGAAAGAGGAGCGAAAAAATGACAATGAAAATTCAAACGCTAACCAAAGAGGAACAGCGGCTGATTAGTTTTTTGCCAGCTGGAGCAGAGCGACCACGATCACAAAGCGAGCTGGCAGCCTTGTTATATGGCAATGTAAGTAATGAAAATAAGCGCAAAGTTCGCAAGTTGGTTAATCAGTCAATTTTAGACGGCGCGCCGGTAGGATCATTACACCGCAGCTATAACGCGGGCTATTTTCTAATCACGAATGAGGATGAACGGTTGGCCGCCTTGCAAACATTAAGAACGCAATCAAGCAGCCTGATTAAACGGGCTGACAAATTACGCAGAACAGCATTATGGACTAATTAAGCAACAAAAAAACCGGCTATCAGCAAAAACTGACAACCGGCACTTGCTTTAGAGGTAAAAGCAAATGTTTTTTGAACATCAAAATCCAGAATTAAGGCCGCCGCCTTGTCTGGATTGAGGTATTAACCGCGTACGGGTAGGAACGCGGGCAAAGTTTTTTGTAAGAACCTTACGAATGAAATTATATGACAATTAAGGGGATGAACGCAATGGAATCACCGCAGTTAGACAACTTTTTAAGCATTTTGCACGATAGCAATATTAGCAAAACAGCCCGCCTTGTGTACCTAGAAATTAAGGCAGAAAGCCAACTATCACACGGCCAATTTTACATCAGTGATAAATTGTTAGCCGCAAAGTCTGGAGAAAGTGAGCGAACAATTGCTAGAGCATTGCATGAGCTAGAGAAACACGACTACATCTACCGCAGAACAGTAAGAAAAGGGCTTGATATATCTTCTAGAACGATCATCCCGCTTAAATAAGCAGCGAGCGCAAGCCCTGCTATATTCTGGATTGTTGTTTGCACAAAATAAAAAGGGCATGACCACTTTAAGCCCTTTTGTCTTATCAAATTAGATAGAGGGGCTTATTAATGAGCAGAAATGAAGAATCAGATAAAACAGTAAAGCGCAGCAATTGGGATAGCCTGCTACCTGCTGCCGTTCGTTATGATAGCCGGTTAAAAGGGGACACCAAAGTTTTATATAGCGAAATTCTTTTGTTGTCTAATAAGGCGGGCTATTGTTACGCGACTGATCAGCATTTGGCAGCATTGTTTGATAAAAGGCGCGAAACAATCAACAGATATATTAAATCGTTAGTGAAATATGGATATATCAAAATCGAAAGTACCAGACAAGGCAAAACGGTTGTTGAACGTAAGATTTACCCGCTTACATTGCCTAAAACATCCATTTGTCAAAACAGCAAATCGATCATATCAAGGGATAGCGCAAAACTTAGTGATCAAACAGTCACTAAGTCATTAGTTAGTGATCAAACAGTCACAAAGGTTAGTGATCAAACAGTCACAAAGGTTAGTGATCAAACAGTCACTAAGTCATTAGTTAGTGATCAAACAGTCACTAAGTCATTAGTTAGTGATCAAACAGTCACTAAGGTTAGTGATCAAATAGTCACAGTAAATGACTCTAACTCTAATGACTCTAAAAAAGAATTAGAGAGAGAGCAAGAGGGGCAACAGCCCGCTGCTGGCATTTTATATAACGGCTTAACTTGGTATGAGAGTTTAGGCAACTTAGACGGCAGATTGAAATTGCTAATGGATAAGTATTTAACATCCCTGCCAGTTAATGTTATTCAGTATGCAATCGACAAGGCAGCCAACAAAGACAACGTTAAATCAAGTTACGCGTATCTTAGCAGAGTGTTAGCTGACTATCAGGAAAACAACATCAACACGCTTGACAAGCTGGAGAAACTGAACGCTGATAGATATAAGCAGTTGGGGATGAACCAACTTAAAGAATCAGACAAAAACCATGCTGCCACCAGTGAGGAAAGCTCAAAATTGAGCCCTGCTAATGCAAAACCTAAAACCAAGTCAATCAGTGAATGGCAGAAAGAGCAGCAAGCTATCAGCCAACATGATATAGACGAGAATCGTAAATATGGCCTGCCTGAATGGCTTGACGCTAAAACGAGAGAATCAGAGTTTGCGGCTGAAAAAGAACGAGAATCAAACAGCCTTGACGATACAAAGAGCGCAAATAGTCAGCTGAACGACAAGGGCAACAATGACAATCAGCAAACGAGAACGCAACCACAGCAAGAACAGATCAAAGTTAAGGACGATCAGCCCGCTAAACCAAATAGAGAGCCTAGAATGAATCAGCAAGAACAGATTAACGTTGCTTTGGGCCTTGCTGCTTTAAGAAAAGGCGAGCAATTGAGCAGCTATCAGATTAGTTTGATTGAACGTTTTGACGATAACGAAAAGGACTTAACGCTGCTTAAAGCATACAAAGCAAAAAAAACATCCCCAACAACTAATCAGGGATGAACGACACCATGCAATTTTAGCCGTGTAAAAAGCCCGTACAGACGTTTTACATGAGTCAGGTATAAATACCCTACTAGGCAATTACATTTTGAGTTTTGCCATTACGAATCGAGAGCAGATAAAAATAAGAGCAAATTACAAGGGAGTGAATGACATCATGGCGGTTAAAAATGAATCATGGACAACTAGCATTTTTGAAGAACGCGAAACAGTAATCAGTTATGACCGGTTATTAGACCGCTGGCATATCTGGACGGACGAGCCAAAACACGCGCGCAAATATGAAAAATATATTGACGAGCAGCAGCCAACACGCAAAGGCTACAATCCCAAAACCGGCCAGCTGGTAATGTTAGAGGGAGATTTAACAAACGTGAATGTTGTTATCATGCAAAAACGAAAGTACACGGCAGAGCAGTTGGCTAAAATGCAAAATAATCTGAAAAGAGCCCAACACGTAGGGCAAGCGAAAAAATGAAATAATTTAACGGTCAATTATACCCAAAACAAATTAAGACGCTTAGAACGCAATTCTGGACGATATACGAGCAGCAAAAAGAAAGAGAGCTAACAGCAATGCAAAAGAAAATTGAATATCCATCCCTAGTTGAACAGGCCTATGGAATCCTAGCCAGTAGAGGAATAACAGGCGTTAGCAAGCTGGCATTGTTTAATAACATGGTCAATCAAGGGCTGCTAAATAAGCATGGCCAGCCAACTAAAAAGGCCATAGAAAATGGATTGATTGAGGCAGTAGACTATAACGACTTAAATCCAATTCAACAGTTCAAAGCAGAATACCCGCAATTTAGCGCAGTACCTGATCAATTCTTTCAGATTGACGATCAAAATAACGTGCTAATTGGCTTTAAGGGCTTTGCATTTTATACAACCGAATTGATTGATAGCAGAACCGCAACTATAAAAGAGCTGGCCAGCGCTAAACAGGTATTGGCAGAATTTAAAGAATACGGCTTAACTGATCAGCAGTTGCAACTAGCCGACAAGCTAATTGAATTAATCAACCGTATAACTATTTAGCAGTGAAAAAACAAGCAGAATTACACCGCAAAAGAACATCAAAATCAAAAAAGAGGTAGAACATCATGAGATTAATAACAATTAGTGATCAGCATGGCCACGCTTTGCGATACGACTATCACACGGCACTAAAAGGCATTAAGAGCCTATATAATTACGAGCTTACGCAAGGCGATAAGCGTTTGAATGATATTGCTAAAACCATACTGCCGCTGCTAGGCCATGACCTTAATAACATCAAAGCCTGCTATTGGCTTGTATTAAGTCTAAATAGTGGCGTATATCAGAAAGTAATGGACTTGCTGGCATTAAATGGTGATACGTTCAAAACATTGTCAGCGGTTGAAAGACTGGACACGATTTACAGAAATACAAAGAGCAAAAAGCGAACCGTTAGCGGTAAAAGTCTAGCAGCCTTACAGCTAACACAACATCAATCAATAGCAGTTCAGCGAGCCAATGACTTTTTAGCCAATACGGACGAAACAAATATCGCTGCTAATCTATTGCGGGCTATGGTTAATGATCAGCTGGACAAAATAAAAACCCCGCTGCCAGTAGGCAACAGGGAAAAACTTAAAATTAAAGCATAGTAAGCAAAAAGCACGCCTAATTATAACACTTGTAGCAGCCTATAAGTGTAGCCGTGCTTTTTATTTGAGTTAAGGGGATGAAACTTTGGGAGTATTGTTTAAATCAAAACCGGTAGACAAAGCAAAGACCGGCGCAAATGTTAGAGCATTTTTTAAAAAGGACGTGCAAGAATTGCAAGCAATGGCTGGCAGAAAACTAACCGGCTTTATTACATCCCCAAACTTAACCAAGACTGGCAGCAGCAACCACGCAATCAATGGCATTGAATCATGCTATTTAGAGGCGGTTAATGCTGACCAAGAATTAGAAACCATAGCGGCAGCCATTAACACGTGTAGCGAAAAAACTAAAAAGATAATTATCATGAGGTGCATTGAAGAACGGCCACACCGACAAATGGAGGAATATTTTTGCCTTAGCAAGTCGCAATATGGCTTGTATCAACAAAAGGCCCTTTGCGAGTTTGCCGCAAATTATGCTAGATACGGCAGAGAATTAAGAGTATTTGCTGAAAACTGAATTAGTTGTTTGAAAATGTAGGAATTAAAAACCATTGCGGCAGCCTTAACCACGTGCAAACATGCAAGATACGGCCGCAACCTATAAAGACTAACAAGGGTATCCTTAAAAGTAAGGAACCCTTTTTTAATTGGCTTAATCAAGATGGAGCAATAAACGACCCTTTTTCAAGGCTGACAAAAGTTCAGCAAACCCTTGTCAGGCTTGGCTTTGAAGACGGACATAGCAATAAAGAAATTGTTCCTAAGATTGGCTTATTGAACGCCAAGTCTGAAATTGTTCAGCTACAATCAGCAACCACCTAAAACAAACATCCCCCCGCCCTGCCTAAAAATTGGCAGAGCGCACACAGTTCAATCACTTTAAACAACGACAAAGTTTTAAAAAAATTAGGGGTAGGGGGGTAACGGCAGTTGAAAATTAATGAGGAGAGCTCAAAATTGAGCCTATCTTTGTTAACTAATGTTAACCTTAAACGCTAAAAGCTAGGAAATGCTAGGGTTAAACGCAATTTAAACGCAATGAAAAGCAGTAGCCGCTTATAGTTGACCATTCATGTTTGATAAAGCCCAACATAGACAGTCGAAAATTCGACAGTCGAGAAAATGGAGAGCCCAAAAATGGACTATCAAAAGCCCTGATCAGCTTATAGCAAGTCTTATAGAACGGCAATCCTAACAACCGTAACCGCAATTACACTTGTTCAATTGGCTATTCGCTGCCTGGTTGATTGTGAACCTTAAAAAACCTAACATAATCAGTGCCTAAAATTAGACAATATAAAGCAAAATGGCCGTTTTCAAGGGATGAATAATATCTAACAGTTCCTTGCTATGTTTTAGCTTTTGCATGGCATTTACACAAAATAAAAAGGCTGCTGCTGGCAACCTTGCGAATGGTATTCTTTTGAGTGCTGCCGTCAAATAGTCAACAGAAAAAGTCAACAGAACGTCAACAGAAATTTGAGTTCGTATCAGTAAGCATAAAATCAAGAATGCTGATATATCAACGCTTGCGAGCTTTTGTTGACAACCAAAATAGACAATTTTTAAAAGTTTTTATATTCTAAATAAAAAAATCATGGAAGGAAATTGTAATGAACCAGCGACCAGCACGAAAAACTCAGTTTAAACCCAATCGAAGGCGCCGTCTGTTTAAATGGCTGACGATCATCCTGATATTTGTCGCCTTAGGATGTACGGCCGGTTTGCTGATTCCTGGTCTAAATAGTTCCCGTAACGCCAGCGTTAAACTGTCATCACCCTTAAAAATCGTCCAAAAGGTAGTCTCCAACAGCTCCTCATCAACTGCCGACAGTACCAATACTCAGCTGCAGGACGCCTGGAAATCAACTCTGCAGCAGGCTGATGGGCACGTGGCCATTGCCGTCTACTCGAATCAAACCAAAAAGACCTACACGGCATCCAACGCTGCAAATCATTCATATCGCATGGCCAGCACAGTCAAGGTCTCAATTTTGGTCGGTCTCTTGATGAAACAGGGCACATTAAACAGCAGCGAGCAGGCCAATGCCCAGGCCATGATTGAAAACAGCAGCAATACCGCCGCTTCTGCTCTGTTTGTTGAGCTGGGCGAAAAAAGCGGTCTGCAGGAGACTTTTGACAAACTGGGAATGACTGACTCCAAGGCCCACGAAGAATGGGGACTTTCAACTACTACCCCCAGCGATCAGCTTAAACTGCTCAACGCCATTTTCTACTCATCCAACCTCTTAAGCACCAGTCAGCAGTCGTATGTACGCAATCTGATGCAAAACGTTGAAAGCGATCAGCAATGGGGCATTTCAGCCGGCAGCACCAACTTCTACCTTAAAAACGGCTGGCTGGACGAAGACGATGGCTGGATCATTAATAGTATCGGCTACATACCCGGTAACAATGGCGCCAGCGACAGCTATACGATCGCCGTCTACACTGATGACAACTCTTCAATGCAAAATGGTGAAAATACGATTGAAAAGCTAGCCAAATCAACCAGCAAGATCTTAAACAAATAGGTCCAGCAGTTTAAGATCGGCACTGCTTTACCGATTCAGCATAAAAGCGTTGATTTAGGCCTTGAACGGTCTGAATCAGCGCTTTTGCTTTTACTTTAGCTTTAGGGCAACCTGTGGCATGTCGTTAGGCGTTAGCTTGCTGCCTTTCAGTGTTCCCTTTATCTTAATCGTCTTTTTTTCAAGCTTGGTATCTTTAGGCAGCCATAGCGTCGTTGTTTTAGCTGCTCGTGCCTTCTTTTGACCGACTTTGATCAGCGCACCTTTTTTGATCGTCTGTGGTGCAAAGCGACCCAATACGCGATTATAGAGGTTATTGGTCTGTTGGAACTGATTGTTGAAGTCGCCAGGAACGTTTAAGACTACCGTAACCAGGCGGCGATTGTTAAACGTTCCGGTGCTGACAAAGCAGTTGCCGGCTGAATCAGTCGTCCCGGTCTTTAGGCCATCGATCTCGCCATCTGCTCGATCCAGAGCCGCTCCCTTGATCATCAGATTGATGTTTTGCATGTGGTAGATCTGTGAATCACTGACTGGGAAGTCTTCTTGAGCCGTCTTGGTAATATTGACGACATCAGGATAATGATTTAAAAGCCAGCTGGCAATCTTAGCCAGATCAACGGCAGAAATCTGATTTTCGGCGTTTTTGGAGACGTTCTTTAAGCGCAAAGTCCCCAGATCCCCATTTGAGAGTCCGATCATGTTATAGATCTTGGCATCGGTCACGCCAGCTTCTTTAGCCACCTGCTGCATCTTGGCATTGAACTTGGCCACGCTGCCGGCATCAGCTAAGGCTAGCGCTTCGGCACTGCCGTCAGCTGAAACCAGCATCATTGAATCAACCAATGACTTAATCGTATAGCTCTCGCCCTCGTTCAGCGGCACGTTGGAAAAGCGCCAATCGTTGGCCATTACCGCCACTGGATGCGAGATCGTTACTTTTTGATCCCAGCTTAGCTTATGAGCCTGAATATCTTTTTCAATGACGGCCAGCGTGAGAATCTTAATGGTGGAAGCAACCGGATACCGTTTTTGCGCGTTCTTTTGGTACAGAATCTGCCTAGTCTTAGCATCCATGGCAATCGCAGCCTTGGCATCAACATCCTGGCTCGTGCCTACGTTTTGTCCCGATTGGTGGCCATTGCTGTCTGATGAGCTGTCCTGTGCGACAACCGTTGATTCTTCAGTTGCCTCGCTATCAGCCAAAACAATCGAGGAGAGACCCAGCAGGCTGAGATTAAGGCTGAGCAGCACCAGAACCAGACTCTGCAGGCGTTTCTTCCAGCTATGTCTATTCATCTTTAGTATCAATCCTTATTAATAATTCTTTCTTTACACTGTCTTTTCTATCTTAACGCAAAATTCTTTCTGATTATCAGCAAAAATCAAAAATCAAAAATCCCTTATCGATTTTTAGCTGCTGGTTTGACTCATTGGTTTGATTACCAGTTAATTATTGGCAAAGTCAGCGTTTCGATACTGCTGAATCCAAAGCTTGCTTCAAGCGCTGATTATTTGCATAACGGCCCAAACATCGATATTCTAAGGTCATCGGTTAAGCTTAGATTTTAATGACGCCAGCGAATCGAATAAATCTTGCTCAAATATCTTAAAACAATTATTTTCTAGCAAACAAAAGCAGGTGATTTAATGCAGCTAAAAATTTCAAAGACCGCTCAACAATGGCTGATCAAGCAGCTGGATCTGCAGCCTGGCAGCGGCGTGCGCTTCTTTACTCCAACTGGTGGCCGCAATGGTCACGTCAATTATGGCCCCAAGCAGTCCTATCAAAGAGAAGATCAGCCCAAGCAGCCGGTTTTGCAGGTTATTATCGATGAGATCAACTATCATATCGATGATCAAGACAGCTGGTTCTTTTCAGGCAAGACCACGCTGATCGACTATGATCCGCAAAATGGCCTGACGTTTCATTTCTTTAATGGCAATGGCGAGCCGGTCGATGCCAACACCGCAGCTTCTAAAGGCAATACCCGCTTTGAGGGGCTGTGGGACTGATTTCGCCATAGTTATGACGCTGCTGCAATCTGGATCAGGTTAGGTCCGTCATTAACAGCTTAAATAGCGGCTCTTATGCAGAAATTTTTGTATAAAACATATGACGAAACCATCATTACCTACTTTTCGAAAAAATCAATGTATAAGTAGGAAAAAACTAATGTATATCGAGTTAGGGATCCCTAACATTACCTACTATGTTGATAAAAACACGTAATCGGAGGTAATTCACAAAGTCGGTCTAACCCTATCAGCCTTAGAATATACAGATTTACCTACGATTCACAGAAAAAATGGCAAAAGTAGATAAAGCAAAATAAATCGGCTATGCATGTACCTACTTTTGGTAAAAAATCTGTCGATAGTAGGTAATTTCAAGCCGCCCAAGCCCTCAAGCCATACTTTCTTCACAAGGCATGCAGTCAAGCAATCATAAAAGTCGGGTTCCTGCATACTTTCAGGATTATCAGCCAGCCGCCAAAAGCTGCCAGTTTTAAGCCAATCCAGTCCCGTTAAAGCCGTCATGATTCTACCATAAGCTTTGGCTGTTCGATGATTTTGATATTGTAAACGTTCTTTCCGACTGCTAACCAAAAATACTTCATTTTTACTGAAAAACTGGTAATGACATCCGCCACTACCAGTTTTTTAGTTTCTGTTTCGTTATTCGGCAACCGTCTTAGCAATCGCGGCATTAACCGCGGCCTGTTCGCTTTCAATCAATTCTACGCGACTGGCAATCACCTTTTCATCCATTTGAATTTCGCGTTTCAGCATTGGGTCATTTTCCTTAGGCGTAAAGAAACGCTTGAATTCGGCCAATCGCTGCGAAGTCTTAAAGATACGGGAGATTACGGTAATATAGGTTGGAAATTCCATGTCGCCGCCAACGGTCTTTTCCAGCCATGACCATTCTTGCTGGATCCAGTCCCAGGCTGCCTGTTGACCATGATCATTAGCCAAAACGCCTCTAAACCAAGCCCGCAGATCCTGTGGCTTGATGGTATCGGCATCTTCAAACCGATCAATCAGCTGGGCAATCAATTGATCATCCTGCGTCTTGGTCAAAGCTGCACAGATATCCTGCTTAAAACCGGCATCGGCAGTCTTTTGATAGTCCGCCAGCAGCGTATCAAACAGTTCCTGGCTGCCATAGTTTTTAACCTCGTTGGCCAGCACCAGTCCCCGTACATCAGCCGGCAGATCCGCCAGATGATCCTGATACTGATTAAACAATGCCTGCGCCTGCTTGATTGTGTCACGGTTTTGCGCATACAAGGCCGCGCTCAATACGATTGGCCGCGTTAATTGATCATCATTGCGCTCGCCTTTTTGTGAAAGCCAGCCAAGCCGCTGCACCTGCTTGACGCTGAGCTGATCAAACAGCTGCTGCAGTTGACGCTCTGTCTTGGCAGCCGGCTGGACAAAGTTTTTGAGACTGTTAGCCACATGGTACAGCATTTCATTAACGATTCCAGAACGACTGTCTTTAAAGCGACTCAGCAGCGGGACGATCTGAGCATAGGAAATCTGCCGTCCTTCTGCCAACAGACGCAGATCCTGCAGCAGCTGCAGCTGATCGATGGCTCCCAGTTCATCAAGGTGATCCAAAATATCATTTAGCAGCGTCTCATCATATTTAACGATGACATGCGAATTATCGCCTACATTAACGCGGAACGGCCGACCATTTTGTTTTCGCAGCTGGGCATAGTCGCCTAAAACCAGGCTTTGTTCGCTAAAGATCGCTGGTGCCTGATTATAATTGGCATTTAATGGAATCTGCCAGAGACGGCTCTTTTCCTCGCCATCACCAATAAAGAACTGCTGCTGACTGAGCATAAGCTTGCCATCCTCAACCTTGACCTCGACTACAGGATAGCCCGGATGCTCCAGCCACGACTCCATGATCTGGCCAACATTCATTCCTGAAGCCTCGCCCAGTGCCTGCCAAAGATCGGCTCCCGTAGCATTGCCATATTGATGGGCAGCAAAGTAGTTCTTCAAGCCCTTGCGCATCGCATCATCACCCAGCAGTGCCCGCACCATCACCAGCATCCGCGCACCTTTGGCATAAACGATTGCTCCATCAAACAGCGTATCGATCTCCGCGGGGTCATCAACGGCAACGTGAACTGACTGCACGCCATCCGTAGCATCCCGCTGCAGCGCCATTGGAACCTCAGAAGTCTGAAACATCTCCCAAACGTTCCATTCCGGCTCCAAAGCATCGACGGCCACGTATTCCATCATGTTGGCAAATGACTCGTTCAGCCAAAGATCATCCCACCACTTCATCGTAACCAGATCACCAAACCATTGATGTGCCAGCTCATGCGTGATGACCGTGGCAATCAGCCGTTTTTGATTGAGCGTCGTATTGTCCGGATCCAAAAGCATATAGGCCTCACGATAGGTAACCAGGCCCCAGTTCTCCATCGCACCGGCTGAAAAGTCTGGCAAGGCTAATTGATATGACTGCGGCAGCGGATATGGCGTCTGGTAAAAGTCTTCATAAAACTCAATCGCGCGTTTGGCAATATCCAATGAGAAATCAAGCTCTTTTGGCTGATGGGCCTTAGTAGAAAAGACACCGATCTCAACGCCGCTCTTGGTTTTGGCAAACTTACTCTGCAGCTCGCCAAATGCAAATGCAACCAGATAAGTAGACATCTTGACGGTCTCTTGGAAGTAGTGCACGCCATTTTCAACATGATCTTCCGGCATATTGGCAATGATGGTTTCGCCTGGCTGTTCGTCATACTTGATGGCTAACGAAAACGTCGCCTTGGCTTCTGGCTCATCAATCCCAGGAAAAGCCTGCCGCGCCGCCGTGGTTTCAAATTGCGTACCAATCAGCTGCTTTTTTTGGCCGGCAACCGTGTAGTATGACGGATAAATCCCCATCATCGTATCAGTCAGCTTGGCATCATAAACTACTTTTAACTCCACGTCACCAGAATGCGGCAGTTCAAGCTGAATGGCTTCTTGACGGTCGCTGAAGCTGAATGGTACGTCCTGTCCATCAGCCTGAACGCTGGCAACGTTTAGAAACTTTTGATGCAGTGCAATCTTAGTGTCCACAGCATTGCCTTTGATCGTCGTAATGCCTTTAAAATGCTTGGCGGCGCGGTCGATATCCAGGTAGATGTCGTAGTGGACTGGTTGAAATTTTTCATAAAAACGCGTTGAGTCTGCCATTTTCTTTCCTCATTTCGTTAAATTTATTGAACATTATAACGCCAATTGCTAAAAAGATTGAAACAGACTACCTCATCAGCCTTCAATTCTTATAATTTTTTAATTTTAAATGGTATTCTTTGCCAGAATCGGTATAATGGTAGCTAGTTATTTTTAAGGAGTTTTTATGCAGTTTTTCCATAACCAATTAAATATCCATCTGATTATGGTCAGCTGCTGCAACATCTGATTAAGCTTAACGGTAATGATGAGCGGTTCATAATTTGAATCGCTCTTTTATTTTTGGAGGACACAGCATGAGTGAGAAAAACCACGTCGCGCCAAAACTAAAACGCACAATGACGGCGGGACAAATGGAAATGATCTCTTTGGGCGGCGCGATTGGCGTTGGACTGTTTATGGGATCAAAATCAACCATCAAATGGACCGGGCCTTCCGTACTTTTGGCCTATGCCTTTGTCGGTTTGATTCTGTATATCGTAATGCGGGCTTTGGGCGAGATGATCTACGTCAATCCCAGCACGGGGTCGTTTGCTGACTATGCCACCCATTACGTGCACCCAATGGCCGGCTACATGGCAGAATGGGCCAACGTTTTTGAATATATCGTGGTCGGGATGTCAGAAGTTATTGCCTCAACTGAATATCTCAAGTACTGGTGGCCGCATACTCAAACCTGGGCTGCGGGTCTGATCATCATCTTCTTTTTAGCCATCGCCAACCTGGCCAGTGCCAAAGCTTATGGTACCTTGGAGTTCTGGTTTGCCATGATCAAGGTCGTAACGATTGTTTTAATGATTATTCTGGGCTTTTTAGTGATTCTGCTGGGATTTGGTAATGGCGGTCATCCCATTGGCTTTAGCAATCTTTGGGCTCATGGCGGCTTTTTCACCGGCGGCTTTAAGGGCTTTATGTTCTCAATGTCGATCATCGTTGGGTCATATGAAGGAATCGAGCTATTGGGAATCTCGGCCGGTGAGGTTGCCAATCCGCAAAAAGCCGTGGTCAAATCGGTTAAATCCGTTTTGTTTAGAATTCTGATCTTTTATGTCGGCGCGATTTTCGTCATTGTTACGATCTACCCGTGGAATCAATTGGACAGCGTCGGCTCGCCATTTGTTGAGACGTTTGCCAAAGTCGGCATTACCGCAGCGGCTTCGATTATCAACTTTGTGGTTTTGACAGCTGCTTTATCTGGTGCCAACTCAGGGATCTACAGTTCTAGCCGGATGCTTTTCCGCTTGGCGCATGAAGGCAATGCTCCACGCCTGTTTGGCAGACTTTCCAAGCACGTGGTTCCCGATGCAGCAATTCTGGGAATTTCTGGCGGGATTCTGATCGGCTTTGTCTTAGACATCTTCGCCGAATACTTCAGCAAGTCAACTGCCGATCTCTTTGTCGTTGTCTTCAGTTCATCCGTTTTGCCAGGGATGATTCCTTGGTTTGTGATCTTGCTGGCTGAACTGCGATTCCGGCAGCATAATCCTGAACTGATGCAGGATCATCCGTTTAAACTGCCGCTTTATCCATTCTCAAACTACTTTGCGTTTGCAATGCTGATCATGATCGTTGTCTTCATGTTTATCAACCCTGATACGCGCATCTCAGTAATCGTTGGCACGGGCGTTTTAGTTCTGGCCGCGATCGTCTATCTTTGCCGTAACGGCTTAAATGGCAAAAAGCAAGCTGTCAAATAATCAAAAAGCCAAGCTGGTGGATCCCCACCACGCTTGGCTTTTCATATTGACACAACCTGGTTAGTTTAATGATCGACGATGCGAAAAGATCTGCAGCGGCATCATCTGCAAGAAAGTTGCCAAAATAATCAGGCAGCTGGCCAAGATATTGACCGGACCAAATTGAGTGTGCAAAAGCGCCACCGCCAGAATCGTTGCCACCAAAGGCTCAAAAGCTCCCAGCATCCCTGTCGTACTAGGATCGATATATTGTACGCTGGCCAGGTAGAGCGTATAGGCCAAAAGCGTACCGCCAATAACAATCCAGCCAATCAAGGCCACGTCTAACGGTCGCAGGGCCGGCATTGGCATAATAAAGTACAGCGGGATAAAACAAATGCCACAGATCAGCATCGACCAGGCCGTAACATTAAGCGTGCCATAGCGGACAAACAGTCGCCCGGGTGCCATCGTGCTGATTGCATTGGCCAGCGCAGCCAAAAGCGCCCAAAAGCATGCTTGCGGCGACAATGCCAGATGATTGAGATTGCCATTGGTCACCAATAAAAACGTCCCAACCAAGGCTACGATGATCGATACCACATCGATTCGGCGCGGGAGCATCTTCTGAGAAAGCGCCGTATAGCCAATAATAATAACTGGCGCCAAGTATTGAATCACCGTGGCTGTCGGGGCATTGCTGTACTTAACGGCCGCAAAATAAGTCAGCTGCGACATACCCATCCCAAAAAAGGCAAATAAAACCAGCTGCAGGACGTCATGACGATTGCTAAACAATGCCTTGGTTGACGATCTTCCAGTCAGCTTGGCCAAGATGAGCAGCAGCGTTCCAGCTCCTAAAAGCCGCAGCCCGACCAGCCAAACCTCACTGACCGTCGTTTCGCCAAACAGATATTGCACGGCAACGCCTGAAGTTCCCCAAAAAGAAGCTCCCGTAACGGCCAGCAGAATGCCTTTCGTTCTCTTGTTCAAAATCTTTCCTCCCTGTCGAATGCATACTGAATAAGGATAAGCTTTTCATTACCAAAGAACAACCAGCATTTTAAAAAAGCTCATAAAAAACGCTCAGCAATCGGCAATCGCCTCTCAAAACCGCTAAACGCTTTATTTTCAATCGCTTTTAATCATCAGCGCAACTGACAGCCTGCTTGCGGCTAGAAACGCTTGGCCAATAAGATTTTAGTACTTAACCATGGAACACCCCACCAGCCGTTGACGCCGCACTGGTGAACCGTAATGTCATGAAAGCCCAGCCTTGCCAAAATCTTTTGGTACTCATCAAAATGCCTAAAATCAATAATTGCCAGCGTACCATCGCTTTTTAAGGTCCGAGCTGCTTCTTGAACTGCACGCGCGCGATTGATCGTTGGCTTGACCTGATGCAGCGTCATCCAAATCAAAATCCCATCAAACTGGTGATCTTTAAATGGCAGATTCAATATGTCCGCTGCCTGCACTGAAGCGCGATCTGCCATTGCCGCAGCCTGAAGACTGTCCTTGGCGCGGGCAAGCGAATTATGCGACTGTGCAGATTTGCGCCCGACTTCGACCCCTGTTGCATGTCCTGGGATCGTTAAGCGCTTGGCCAGCTTTACCAGCACATTCCCTTGATCAGTGCCGAGATCAAGCACCTGCGCGTCAGAAGACAGATGCAGATACGTGATTGTTTCATCAATTATCTGCTCTTTGCCGCGCCATGATGCATTTAAATACAGCCCTAAACAGATCAATAACAAAACCGTCACCAGCCAAAACAGCCATTGATGCCAGACGACAGCCGCCCCAATCGATAACATCGCTGCCAGCGCGATTGCCAAAGGTACCAGAGGCGCATCTACTCGCTTAGACTTCATCAGCACCGTCCTTTCTTCTATCTTATGCTTTTTTAGCCTGCATCCAGCTGGAGATCGCCATGCTTAGTGCCACGCCTAATCCTAATGGCAAAAGGGCTGAAAAATTCAAATGACAGACTTCAAACAGCATAAACATTGCCATTAATGGTGCCTGCTGAGTAGCTGCCAGGAAAAAGGCCGCGCCTAAGACGGCAAACTGCATCAACGGTTCGCTAGGCATTGCCTGAATAAAAATCATCCCTAACAGTACGCCTAAAGACGAACCCATGGCAATTGACGGCGTCAGTGTCCCACCATAGCCGCCACCACTGATTGTTGCCAAAGTAACCAGCCCTTTGGCAAAAAAGCCGAACAGCAGTAAAGCAACTGCCGAATGAGAAACACTGGTCACATTGATTGCCATCTGGGCCACGCCCCGGCCATTCCCCATGATTTCTGGGAAAAAACAGGCAACGGCACCCGTCAGCGCCCCAGCCAGCGGCATTGTAATAAAAATCCGTCGATCCCTAACGCGCAGTGCACTGGCGCGGCCAATCAACCGTTTGTACCAAGTACCCAAAAAGCCCATCAGCGGTGCCACGATCACTACAAAGGGAATCAAGCGCAGCGAAAACTGACGTGACGCCACCAGATAATACGGCTGCCAGCCTTTGACGATCGCACCGACCATCGTTGCAATCGCAGCCATGGTCAGACTGACGATCACGGCTTTTTTATCAATCTTTTTATAGAGGATCTCCAGGCAAAACATCGCTCCTGTAATCGGTGCAATGTAGACGCCGGCAAAACCGGCCCCAGCTGCTGCGGCAATCAGCAGGCGACGGTCTTCTGGAGCCAGCTTAAGCCAGCCAATCCGATCACCCAATCGGATCCACGACTGAGCCCACATTGCGCCAGCTTCTCTTGGGGCCAGTTCCCGACCAATAGATCCCCCAGTCCCGACATAGAACACCTGAGCCGTGACATGCATGATCGTGGCCCCCATTGGCATTTTTTCACCATCAACGGCCTTGCCCAATTTAACCGGTCGATAGTGCAGCTGCATAAAGTACCAGACGACTGATACGATCAAAGCCCCAATAATCGGCGCCAGCAGCCGGTTTAATGGCGTGGCTGAAAACGCGACTGGAATCGCGTTAGTTTCGGTAAAATGAAAAAATACTCTTTCCGTTGCGTCCAGGACAATGCTTAACAAACCGGAACTGGCTCCGGCAATAATTCCCATGACAATCGTTGCAATTGCCAGCGCACGACTGTCACTTGACTTCTCTATTCTCAATTCTCTCTTCCCATCCTAATCTGCTACAAAAACCAAGTTATCATTTGTCGATGCCTGCTCATCATAATGATAGCCAAGATCAAACTGCTTTACGACTGCCAGATCATCAGCCTGACGCTCAGCCAGATAGCGCACCAGATTACCCCGTGCGATCTTGGCCCGTGTGGCTTGAGTCTTGAAGCGGCCATGCTCTGCTTTGACAAACGTGCAGCTGACCAGTTGACGCTTGCCTTTGACGTAAGGAATGACTGCTTTGGCATATTCTTTTGATGCCAGATTCAAAACCAGCTCGTCTTCTGAATAAAGCTCATCGGCCAGTCTGCTGCCCCAAAACTCATATAGATTCCTGGTCCCCGCAACTTTAGCTCGATCACCCATACCCAAGCGATAGGAAACGATTCCGTCAAACGGCCTCAATAAGCCATAAAAGCCCGATAAGATGCGCAAGTGGTCTTGAACATAGCCAAGTGCTTTCTCATCAAAAACTCCCAGAGCCATCCGCTGGTACTGCAGGCCGGTAAATGCCAGCAATGCCGGGGTCAGCTGATGGTAAAGATCCATCTGCTGCACCCATTGATAGTTGGGAATGGCAATTTTTTCGCTGCAGTCCCACCAAAGATGATGAAGCTGGTCATAGCTTAAACTGCGCAGATAATCTAAAATCGTTTCCGTTTGCGGCAAAAACTGCGGTAAGCCTTGAATCGGCAATGAATCCGGATCAGCTTTCATATTCCGAGCCGGAGCAATGATAATCTTCATAAAAATCTCCTTTTATCGACCCGTCTATTTTAGCATGTTCCCAAACAAGCACCACTAACTAATCCGGTAATGGTTGTCATAATTTAGACAATCAGCTAAGATTAGAAGAAATTTTTTAGATCACGGAGGAATTGTCTATGATTGCACAACCGCAGCGAACCGGGGTCACCGTTGGCTATCAAGGCGTCCCGGGATCATTCTCTTCTCAGGCCATGCATCAATGGTTTGGCCAGGTCGAAAGTCGCAACTATCCTAAGTTTGAAGACGTTTTTTTGGCACTGCAAAACGGCGCAATCGACTATGGCGTCGTCCCAATGGAAAATTCCTCAACCGGCGCCATCAATGACAACTACGATCTGATCAACAAGTATCATTTCTTTATCGTTGGCGAGCAGTCCATCTACATTGCTCAAAACCTATTGGGCGTTAAAGGAGCCAAACTCAATGACATCAAGGAAGTCTATTCGCATCCCCAGGGCCTTTTGCAGACCAGCCAGTTTTTAGCCGCGCATCAGATCCAAGGAAAAGAATGCCTCAATACGGCACTGGCAGCTAAAATGGCCGCTGAAAGGCAGGATCCGGCAATTGGCGCGATTGCCTCGACTGAAGCAGCCAAATTATATGATCTAGACGTTTTGGCACCCAGCATCGAAAACGATAAGTCTAATCACACGCGTTTTATCATTTTTGGCCGCGCACCAGAAGTCTTGCCGGATGCTGATCGGATTTCATTGATTTTTACCTTGAAAAATGAGGTTGGCACGCTCTATGAAGTTATGCGCGTCATTAAAGAGCATGCTATCAACATGGTGCGGATCGAATCGCGGCCTTTGCTGGGCAACCCCTGGGAATACTATTTCTATGTTGACCTAGATGGCAATCTGGCTGACCCGCGGATTACCGAAACTTTGGCCGAACTGAAAAACTATACGACCTCACTGCGGCTGCTTGGCAATTACCATCGTCAAGAAAATTAATTCCATCAACTCAAACCAAAAAGGCACGCTGTTCAAGTTCAAGCTTGACAACGTGCCTTAAATATTTTCTTTAAACTGCCGCTTTTTAATGAAGATTGACTAACGCAGAATCTCGATCAGGTTTTTGTTGGCAGCCTGTTTAGCCGGCAAGATCCCAAAGATGATCCCGACTGAAGCTGAGACCCCAAATGCCAGCAGGAACGAATTCAAGGTTATGACGGCATGAATGTGGTAAGGCATGAAATTACTGATTATGCCCGCCAGCAGCCAGCCGATGACAAAGCCCAGCAACCCGCCGCCGACCGTTAAGACGATGGCTTCTAACAAGAACTGGGCCATCACGTTTTGCGGCGCGGCCCCAACGGCCAGCCGAATCCCGATTTCCTGCGTTCGCTCCGAAACCGAGATGTACATCATGTTCATGACCCCAATCCCAGCGATAAACAGCGAGATCCCCGCAATGGCACTGATAAAGGCCGTCAAACCGGTAATCATGTTGTTGACTTTGGTCAGTTCCGCGCCGGCATCGACTGCCATGTAGGTACCATCGTGAGCGCTGGTTCCCTTCTTTTCCATGTATTTCTTGATCTTTTTGGTAACCTTGCCGGCATTGGCGCCTTGATAAAAGGTCAGCTTAATGCCATAGCCGGTTGTCGCCGTAGTCCCCGAATAAAACAGCTTGGTGCCGCCAATCAGATCTGCGCCGTACTTGTTGTCATTATAGGTGTTGGCCTGTGAGCGATACACCCCGACCACGCGATAGTCGTGATCCCCAATTGAAACAGCAGTGCCGACTGCATTTTGAACCGTCTGATACTGCTTTTTAGCCAGCGACTCTTTCATCAGAATAACCGGTTCTTCAGTCAAAAGCTCATTGGTCGTAAGATTGCGGCCCGCTATAATGGAAATCTTGCTGGTTGGCCGCTTAAACAGCGAAATCGTGGCGTTGTTGACCCGCTCATTGCCAACCAGCGGCGAGACGGAAGCATTGTTGGTTTCATGCGAGATTGCGGCTTTTTTCACCTTAGCGCCAAATCGTTCCTCAATCGCGTTTAAGTCCGTTTCGGTAAATCCGGAAGCTGCCGACTGCGAATCGTTGGGCGTAAAGTAAAGATAGGTATACTGCTCGCCGTTTTGAGTCGTATTAAACTCGTCGCTGAGCCTTTTCTTGACCCCATTTCCCAGTGCCAGAATCGTAATTACCGCCGCAATCCCAATCGTAATCCCAATCGTCGTCAGAAAACTACGCTTGGGGTTGGCTCTTAGCGATTGCAGAGCACTGCGCAAGAGTTCGGCATTTCTCAATTTCCTCCCACCTTTCGATCGTCGACAATTCGGCCATCAATGATCTTGACGACGCGCTCGCACTGTTCGGCAACCCGTGGATCATGCGTCACCATGATGATGGTCGTATGCTGAGTCTGATTGAGCTGCTTAAACAGGTCCATGATTTCCTGACTGGTTTTAGTGTCCAAAGCCCCCGTTGGCTCATCGGCAATCAAGAAATCAGGATTGGCAATGATGGCGCGCGCGATTGAGACCCGCTGCTGCTGACCACCCGAAAGCTCAGTGGGCAGTTTGTCATCATACCCTCCTAGACCAACGCGACTCAAAACTCGGGCCGCCGTTTTTTTTGCCTGCCGCCGACCTACTCCAGCGTACAGCAGAGGCAGAATGACGTTTTCGGCAATACTGATGTCGCGAATCAGCTTAAAGTTTTGAAAGACAAACCCCACGTGCTGGTTGCGCAGCTTGGCAAAATCCGCCCGCGTATAGTCATGGATCGCCTGGTCATTGTAAAAATAGTTTCCTTCAAAATCATCATCCAAAAAACCGATGATATTGATCAAGGTCGACTTGCCAGACCCTGATTCCCCGATAATCGCCATCAGTTCACCGGCATCAACCTGCAGATTGATATCATGCAGCACGTGAAATCGAGTCGCACCCTGACCATAGTACTTGTTGACGTGTTCCAGTCTAATCATTGTCATCAGCGCTCACCTTGGTCTCGTTATGCAGCTTGCTGTCTGGGTTGGTGACGATCTGCTGACCAGCCTTGACGCCGCTTTTGACTTCAAAGTATTCATTGACCCGCTTACCGCTAACGGCAACTGCTTTGGCCTTACCGTTTTTAACGACGTAGACCTGCCCATTTTTAACGCTGGATTTTGGAATTCGCAGCTGGTTTTGCGCAACTGAAGCCTTGACCGTCTGCCCATCCATAAAGTCTTTGCTGCTTAGATCGGCATCGACCTCGTAGCTGGTATCGTTGCTTTGCGAGTTCGTGGTCGGCACCGTGGCCAGGTAGCTGATTGTCGTATCGGCCTGTTTACCCGTCGCCAGTGCCCGCACGTGAATCGCCTGACCGGTTTTAAGCTTGCTGTAGTTATATTCCGATACCTTGGTCTTAAGCTTCAGATCGTTGGAATAGATCGTGATTACCGGTGCGTCCTGCTTGGTGTCGTCTACCGTGACCGTACCGTCAAATGGTGCCGTTAAAGTCTGGGTGACCTTTTGACTCAGCGTGTTGACCTTGTTTTGAGCTGCCGTAACGTCACTTTGCGCATCGGCCAGACTGGCTTGGGCCTGGGCAACGCTGCTGGCCGATCCAGAAACCGTGCCATCCTCGCTTTGCGCCGCCGCATCCTTTTGCGCGGCACTGACATTGTTTTGCTGTGCCGTTACGTTGCGCTGTGCCTTGGCCAGTTCCTGTTTGGCATCGGCCAGTTCTTCATTGGCACTCTCGCTGTAGGTCGTTACCAAAGGATCACCCTCACTGACCTTTTGTCCGTTGGCAACCCCGATCGACTGCACCTTGCCGGATGGCAGACTCAAAACCTGCTGCTGTTGGGCGGCAACGGTCCCGGTCAGCGTCAAAGGCGTCGTTTTGGCAACCTTGGCAACGACATAGCGTGAAGACTGCGCGGCCTTGTTTTGCTTGATTTTATTGATGATCCCCATCCCAATCACCAAAACCAAAACGATTGCCGTGCCGATCGTTGTCTTGCGGTGATTTTTAACCCAATATTTTATTTTTTGCATAATCTTCCCCAGTTTCTACTTCTCAAAAATCCGTTTGAATGCGACAAATGTACTAAAAGCAACAGATGTTTTAGTTAGTTACTTAAGTGATTAACTAGATAATACCAAATTTTTCTTAAAAGGCAATCATTATTTTAAAAATTACTTAAATACTTTATCTAGCGACTAATGAATTTAGTATCATCATCGCTTGTCAATCCCGGCGATGCGGTGGTTAAATGGTAGTTGAAATAAAATGACTCTGTCTGGGGTGCCATTGATTTGGCTGAGAGATACCCACATAACCTGATCTAGTTAGGACTAGCGGAGGGAGACAGCTTAATTTGGCGTGGCCGCATCGTCACGTTCTTTTGATTAATGATTAAGCACTCTTTCTCGGCACTGGGAAAGAGTTTTTTTATTGGTTTGAGGCGATTTTAAAACGTTTTTAGGAGGAATCTTATGAAAAAACGGACCTATCAGCTGGTGCTGACCGCTGTCTTGTCGGCACTGGCCGTTTGTGGCGGCAGCATGTTCTCATTTCCTATCGGCGTGGCCAAATGCGCGCCAACGCAAAGTCTGATCAATATTGTTGCTGGCGTGGTCTTGGGGCCGGAATGGGCAGTCGTGCAGGCGCTTTTGACCTCAACCGTGCGCAATCTTTTAGGCACGGGGACGCTTTTGGCCTATCCCGGCAGCATCTTTGGCGCCTGGCTGAGCGGCTGGCTGTTTAAGCGGTTTGGCAAGATATGGCTGGCGGCTTTGGGCGAATTGATCGGTACAGGTTTGATTGGCGCGCTGGTCTCCTATCCAATCGCTGCTTTGCTGATGAGTGCCAAGGGATCACTTTTCTTATTCGTCCCCAGCTTTGCAGTCAGTGCCATCGTTGGCGGCCTGTTAGCCTGGGTGATCTTAAAAGCCGCCTGGCAGCCAATCAGTCGCTTTTCCAAAATTTAATATTTATTTAGGGGCAGTTATTTGGCTTTTTTCCATCAGCTCTTGTACAATTCAGTTATCAAGCTACAATCGTTTTCTCATTAAGGAGGAATCAGCAAATGGAAAAAACATTTACTTTAGCCGAATTAAAGCAGTTCAATGGTCAAAACGGTCAGCCGGCCTATGTTGCCGTTAAAGGCACGGTCTACGACGTAACTGAAGTGTCAGCATGGCAAGGCGGCAAGCACCATGGCGTTACGGCCGGCACTGATGCCACCGCGGCTATTGCTCATGCTCCTCATGGCGAAAGCGTCTTGGGCAAGCTGAAAGTAGTCGGTAAGCTGGCTGACTAGCTGCCGCGATTCATCGACATCATCCAAACTGAAAAACAGTCATGGTCCTCAACCGTGACTGTTTTTTGTTGAAACGCTTTCTTGCTTTGATTATGATGGTAATAAATATTCAAGAGGTGAATCAAATGACTAAAGGTTCTGCAATCGCCTACCAAGAACTGCTTGACGAGCTGCAAAAACTGGACATCAAGTACGAAATGGTAGACCATCCCGCCGCTAAGACCACTGCAGAAGCCGATGCCTATATTGCTGGTAAAATCGGCGTCCGCACCAAATCGATGTTTCTAAAGGATAAGAAGAAAAACTTCTACCTGGTGATCATGGACGATGCCAAGCGCATGGACTTTAAGGAGTTTCAAGAGCTTACCGGCACTAAGCGCATCTCAATGGCTCATGACAGTGACATTGAAGATCAGCTGGGGCTTGAGGCCGGCATCGTTTCGCCATTTGGCATTATGAACAACGCGGCTCACAACATTCAGATCTACTTTGATCAAGACATGCTGGCTGAAAACATTCCATTAACGTTCCATCCCAATATCAATACGCATACGATCTTTCTTTCAGCGGCCGATCTGATGAAATTCATCAAAGCTCAAGGATTCGACTATCAAATTATTGATCTGTAAACTCAAAACGCCCATTCGTGAATGGGCGTTTTTTGAATGCTGTTATTCGGCAACCCGATTGCCCAGTTCCCAAAATGCTAGGGCTGAGGCGGCCGCAACGTTTAAAGAATCGACTCCGGGAGCCATTGGAATCTTGATCGTGAAGTCGCTTTGCTCGATCGTTGCCTCTTTTAGTCCTGGACCTTCTGAACCCATGATAATCGCCAGGCGGTCCACTGCAGTCAGCTTGGGATCGTCAATGCTGACGGTATTATGCCGCAATGCCATGGCTGCCGTCTGATAGCCAGCTTGATGAAGCAGATCAATACCAGCATGCTGCCAGGTTTTGGCGTCAACATAAGTCCAAGGTACTTGAAAAACGGTTCCCATCGCCACGCGCGAAGACCGGCGATAAAAAGGATCCGCCGAGTCGCTGGTCACGATGACGCCATCAATGCCCAACGCCGCCGCTGACCGGAAAATCGCACCAATATTGGCTGGATTGACCACGCTCTCGAGCACGGCAATACGGGGATGCTCAGCCGGCATGGTCGCTAAAAAATCAGCCAGCTCCAGACGCTTGACGCGATGCATCGCTGCCAGTGCGCCCCGCAAAAGATTATAGCCCGGCAGCTGACGAAGCAGTTTGCTATTGGCAACGTAAATTGGCGTCTGTCCTAAGCCGCTGGTCTGATTAGCCGCCATTTCATGATCCAGATCTGCTAAATCACGCGTCAAGGCCTTTTCTTCCACTAAAAGCGAAGCCGGTTGATAGCCAGCGCGCAGGGCCCGCTCGATTACCTTGGGACTTTCTGCGATAAAAAGTCCCGGGTCAGGCTCCAATGCGTGAAACAGCTGGGCTTCATTCAACCGTACATATGGATCCAAATCCGCGCCATTCAGGTTATCCAGAAAAATTAAGTTATGCATTTTTATCTACCTGTCCTTAAAGATCTAAAACCATTTTAGCATAACCAGCCAACACCTTTAGTTAGGCAGTTTGCGTCAAAGTTAATCGAAAAGCCCGACAACGTTCGCATTTGTTTCAAAATTTCCAGCTATAATTGCAGAGTCAACCATCATCAAAAGGCCCGGCAAAACGTCTTAAAAGCCATGCATACCAGCAACTACCAAACATTTTTAAAACAGCTGCAAAAACGCGTTCCCGATTATCTGGCCACTGCCAAAGCCAACGTTGACGCTATGCAGGCCGCTTACAGCTATGGCGCTTCAGTCGTCGACCAAAAATCAAGTATCAAGATCCAAGCTGTCAGTCATGGGCGCTTAAAGCTGACTTGGCAGGCTGATAAAAGCGGCAGAATTCAGCTGCCAATCGTTACCTACCGTCAATCGTGGCTGATCATCAACGGCAAAAAGCTGACCCGTTTTAAGCGTTCTTTGGTTGGCTCACCGACAGTCATTCAGCAGCCGGGGCAAAACACTGCCTATTTAAGCTATGCTGCTCCATTATGGCTCAATTTCTTAATCGTTATTTCACTGCTGAGCTGGCTGGCTTGGGCGTTCAGGATGTTTTTTAATCATCACCATTCCCAAACCAATGATCATTTCGTTTCAAAAGACGAGCTGGCCATAAGATCTTATCCATAATTTTGGAATCGTTTTATCTGCTTCCCTACTAAAAAGTCAACAGAAAAAGCCCCATGATCCACGTTTTAGTGAATCACGGGGCTTTGATTTTGGTTAGGGTTGGTTACCAGAAATACCGTTATATCGGCTTTTTTCTTTAATCAATCCCTATTCCCATTCAATTGTCGAAGGCGGCTTACTCGTGACATCGTAAAGAATCCGGTTAACGTGATCAACCTCATTTACGATGCGAACCGAAATCTTTTGCAAGACATCCCATGGAATCTTGGCAAAGTCAGCCGTCATCCCATCGATACTGGTTACGGCGCGGATACCAACCGCGTAGTCATAGGTCCGACCGTCACCCATTACGCCGACGGAACGAATGCCAGGCAGCACCGTAAAGTATTGCCAGATTTCTTCATCCAGACCAGCCTTCTTGATCTCTTCACGCAGGATCGCGTCACTTTCCCGCACGATTTCCAGCTTTTCAGGCGTGATCTCGCCCAAGACCCGAATCCCCAGACCAGGACCTGGGAATGGCTGACGCCAAACCAGATCATGTGGAATACCAAGCTTTTCGCCCAGTTCACGAGTCTCATCCTTAAACAGGCTGCGCAATGGCTCGATCAGCTTAAAGCCGAGCTTCTTTGGCAGGCCGCCGACATTATGATGCGACTTGATGGTTTGCGCCGTGTCGGTCCCGGATTCGATAACGTCGGTGTAGAGCGTACCTTGGGCCAGGTATTCGGCATCCTTCATCTTCTTGGCTTCTTCGTTAAAGACTTCCACGAATTCCTTGCCAATGATCTTCCGCTTTTGTTCTGGATCAGAAACGCCCTTCAGCTTGCCCAAGAAACGATCGGCGGCATCAACCTTGACGATTTTAACACCCAGGTCGCGGCTCAAGGCGTTCATTACCTCATCAGCCTCGTTCTTGCGCAGCAGGCCGTGATCAACAAAGATGCAGGTTAATTGATCGCCAATTGCCTTGTGGATCAAAACAGCCGTAACGCTGGAGTCAACCCCGCCGGAAAGGCCCAGGATAACCTTTTTGTCGCCGACTTCTTTACGGATGCTTTCAACCTGCATGTCGATAAAGTCGTCCATTGACCAGTTTGCTTTTGCCCCACAAACGTCAAAGGCAAACTTCTTCAGAATATCCAGACCATATTGACTGTTGCGGACCTCGGTATGGAACTGAACGCCGTAAAGCTTCTTTTCGTCGTTGGCGATGGCTGAGATTGGGCAGTTCTTGCTGGTAGCAACGACCTTAAAGCCTTCTGGTGCCTCAACGACGCGATCGCCATGGCTCATCCAGACATACTGCTTCTTTGGCAGGCCCTTGAACATTACCGCGTCGTCATCGATAACTTCAATATCAGCTCGGCCATATTCAGAATCGTCGGCCGGCTCAACTTTGCCGCCCAGATCATAAGACATCAGCTGCATGCCGTAGCAGATCCCTAAAATTGGAATGCCCAGCTTGTAGATTTCTGGATCGACCTTAAAGGCGTCTTTTGCATAGACACTGTTGGGGCCCCCAGAGAAAATGATGCCTTTGGGATGCATCTCTTTGATTTCTTCAGCGCTCAGCTTGTGGGAGAGCAATTCGGAATAGATGCCAAAATCACGAATCCGGCGCGTAATCAGCTGGTTGTACTGACTACCGAAGTCGAGCACGAGGATCTTGTCGAATGCATCAAGATTGACGTTAGCCACTTAGTTTCCACTCCTTTTGTAAAAGATCATTGTTTTTAAATCTAAAGGCTATTTTACGGGTAAAACCGAACAAGGTCAATCCTCAAGATGATTTTATGCCCTGGTTTGCCTAACATATTTCATTAAATTAGAATTCTCATACCATATTTACGGACGATTAATTTAAAATCAGCCGGCTGTTGAGTCAGCAAACGCTTAATATCCGAACTGGCAATCGTTAATCAAGCCTCAGTCGATGCAAACTGACTGAGGCTAAGTGAATAATTTCTTAAGCTTTATTTTAGTAATTCTTCAGTCTTATTTCTTAAGTTAAGTCTTATTTTGCGTTAACATTAATTAATATCAGCAATACGTTTTATAGAATTGAGGAATGATGGAAATGGAAATCTACGGTCCGTGCGCCGATAATCTGCCACTGATTTTAAACGACGTGCTCGATCGGATCAAACAGTTAAGCAGCACCCAGGTTGCCAACGGTCATCCCAAGCTGTATGAGCACTTGATTGGTCGAGTTAAGGCCAACGACAGCATGACTGAAAAATGCCAGCGCAAAGGCTACCCAGCAACACCGGAGTCAGCCCTGCGCAAATGTCGCGACGCGGTTGGCATTCGCGTGGTCTGCAACTTCATCGACGACGTCTACCGCTGTATCGATCTTTTGCGTGATGCCGACTGGTGCACCATCGTCAAGGAAAAAGACTACATCGCCAATGCCAAACCAAACGGCTACCGCAGCTACCACTTGATCTTAGACGTTGTGACGCCATACCAGGATATTGATGGCCAGACACCCGGTCATTATTTTGTCGAAATCCAGCTGCGCACGATCGCAATGGATTCCTGGGCCAGCCTGGAACACGAGATGAAATATAAGCACGACATTGACAATCCGGAACGCATCGGCAAGGAACTGCGCCGCTGTGCCGATCAGCTGGCTGCCTGCGATGTCCAGATGCAGACGATCCGTCAACTTATCCACGAAAATGATTAGGGGGATTTTTCCATGAAAATTCTGCTTGCTGAAGATGAAAAACAGCTTTCCCGCGTATTGATCATGGCAATGAAGAGCGTCGGCTATGATGTCGATCCGGTTTTTAATGGTCAAGAAGCCGTTGAGCATGCCCAGGCCAATGCCTATGACGTCATGATCTTTGATATTATGATGCCTGTTAAAACCGGTTTGGAAGCCCTTAAAGAAATTCGCGCAACCGGTGATCGCACCTACGTCATTATGCTGACCGCCATGGCTGAAATCGATGACAAAGTAACCGGTCTTGATGCCGGAGCCGACGACTATCTGACCAAGCCATTCTCACTCAAAGAACTGTTGGCGCGGCTGCGCTCATTGGAACGCCGGACTGAAGAATACGACAGCGACGTACTGGCGTTTGGCGATCTTAAAGTCGATCAGGCTGAACAGCGCTTGGCAAGTCACAACTCAATGAGTCTTTCAGGAAAGGAAACGCGTCTGCTCAGCTATTTCATTCTAAATGCCGACAAAGAGCTCTCTACGCAGCAGCTGTTGAACCAGGCTTGGGATCGCGACGAAAATGCCGATGCCGAAGACGTATGGATCTATATCTCATATCTTAGACAAAAACTGCAGGCAGTAGGATCAAGCACCATTATCGATGGTCAAAAAGGAGGTCCTTATCAGTTAAGTCAGCCAGCTTAAAAAGGAGGTACGCCAATGATTCAAAGACTCCGCAACAAATTCATTGCTATTTCTACGGCAGCCTTGGTAATCGTCTTGATTACGATTATTGGCAGCATGGTTTCGGTCTCCAGCATTCATGCCCATCGTGAAACCAACGACATTTTGACCTTGCTTTCTCAGCACAACGGCCAGCTTTCCACTAAAAATGCCAATGAGGCGGCCAAAAAGCGGCTGGGCTCTCGTTTTAATCGTGAAGAGCTGTTCCAATACCGCTATTTTAGCGCGAATATCAGCAAGGACGGCAAGAGCATCAAGATTGACAACTCTCATATCTTAACGGTCTCGCCAGATGCAATTGCCGATCTGGCAAAAAACGTTCAGCAGCGTGAGCGAACGCGCGGTATTATCCGCTATCAAGGGACCAGCTATGCCTATAAGATGGTCAAGAAGAAAAATGGTCAGATTGGCATCGTCTTTTTGGACCAATCGATGATTTTCAAGAATACGCATGACTTGATGCTTTCCGGAATCGTTTTAGGCATCATCAGTCTGATTCTCTTTGAGTTCGTGCTGATCATGTCATCCAAGCGAGCCATCAAGCCGGTTATCGAAGCTGAAAAGCGGCAAAAAGAATTTATCACTAATGCTGGCCACGAGCTAAAAACCCCGCTTTCCATCATTTCCGCCAACACCGAACTGGAAGAAATGATGAACGGCGAAAGCGAATGGACTCAAAGCAACAAGCAGCAGGTTCAGCGACTGACGCACCTGATCAATCTGATGATCTCATTAGCCAAGCTGGATGAGCGCCCCGAACTGCAGCTGCAGGAAATTGATCCAGCGACTGAAGTGCAAAAAGCCATCGACAACTTCAAGGCCGTTATCGCTCAGTCCAATCATCAGCTTAAATATCAACTGCAGCCTGGCCTCAAGCTTAAAGCTGATCCCAATTACTACTACGAGCTGATCAGCATTCTATTGGATAATGCCAATAAATACTGTGATCCTAATGGTACGATCTTCGTTGACGTCAGTGCCGACAAACATGGCAAAAACGTGCTGCTCAAAGTCGGCAACAGTTATGCAGAGGGCAAAAACGTTGACTACAATAAGTTCTTTGAGCGATTCTACCGTAATGACACCTCGCATAACAATGAAAAAAGATCTGGGTTTGGGATTGGTCTTTCAATCGCCCAAAACCTGGTCAAAAACTTCAAAGGTAGCCTAAGCGTTGATTGGAAAGACGGCACCATCTATTTTACCGCCAGCTTTAAAAGTCTTAAGTAATCCAGTCACAGCAACGCAAAAACACAATAGACTACTACGGCCGCGCCCTTGATAACCAGTCGTGGCATCGCAAAATACCCGACCAAAACACAGCGCCCCAGCAAGCAGGCTTGTTGGAGCGCTTTTTCTTGTAGATTCAGCTGACAATGAGCGTAAAAGTCGTTGCTAAGCATTGATTGGACCAAATTATGCGAAAAATCAAGGAATAGTAAGTAGTTTCAAGCCCCATAGCAGCTTAGGGGACCATTTTCTTCACAAGACCGGCTTACCTTAACCGTCTCACATTGCCAGGTTTCCAAAAAGTCGTCGCTATTCCCCGCCAGAAAGCTTTGTCAGCAAGATCCCAACATCACTAAGCAATACTGCTGACAATTGCCATCATGACTTGGGTAACGTTCCTTAGTCTTCACGCAGATAAATCCGATCAATATGGTGATTTTCGGCTTTATGCAGAATCACATCGGCCCGATTGCGCGTTGGCAGGATATAGTCGCGCAGATTTGGCAAGTCGACCGTATCCCACACTTTCCGAGCCATCGCAAAAGCTTGTTGACGACTGCCCTTGGTGTAAGGATAGTAGTAGTTGCTTGGATCTTGAAAAGCCGTATCCAGAAGCATGCCGAATCGTTCTAAGTACCATTGTTCAATCAATTCGGGTTCGGCATCAATATAAACCGCAAAATCAAAAAAGTCGCTGACGTAGATTCGCTGCGTAGTTGGCAGCTGCAAGACGTTAATTCCTTCAACGATTAAGACGTCTGGTTTCTCAATTACCTGGTACTCGTCCGGAACAATATCATAGACACTGTGCGAATAAATCGGTGCCTGTACGTAATCCTTGCCGGCATTGACGTCATTTAAAAACGTCAATAGCCTTTCCATATCATAGCTTTCCGGAAATCCCTTGCGCGCCATGATTCCTCGCTTTTCCAACTCACGATTGGGATAGATAAAGCCATCAGTTGTAATCAGCTCAACCTGTTTATCTGGCATCAGACGCTTTAGCAGAATCTGCAGCAGGCGCGCGGAAGTACTCTTGCCCACCGCAACTGAACCAGCAATGCCGATAATATAGGGAATTCGCCGCATCGGCTTACGCAAAAAAGTCATCTTCTGCAGCTGCATCTGCAAGTAGTTTTGATACTGCAGCTGAATCAGCTTAATCAAAGGCAGGTAGACCTCACGTACATCCGTTAGCGAAATCTGGTCATTGAGCGACTTAATATCCTCAAGATTTTCCTGGGTTAAGAAAGTTTTGCCATAGGGGAAAAAACTATGCCAGGTTTCACGATCAAAGCGATCATAATTCAGCCATTCATCCATGTTCTTTTGATCCTTTTTGTCAAATTTCTTTTTTAATTTTATCACAAACGATCGCTATGTGTGAAAACGTTCGCAAATGCAAAATAAATCGTAATCTCTTCGCTTCTGGCACGGTATAGCTAATATTACAGTACCGTCCCTGTTCCAGCAGCCTTTTGGTAAACAGAGCAGAGCAACAGCTATTCGCACCTGTCGTAATGATCTGTTCTGCTGCAGCCATCGTTTTGCGTCCAGACCAGCATATCAGCCGTGCCTCATTAAAAAAGCTCAGCCGTTTAAGCGACTGAGCTTTTGGATTATTTAGTCGGGAACTTCAGCATGACGCCTTTTAATTCAGGTGCATCGGTCGTGTATTGATCCAGCGTTGATTGGTTGTTGTTTTGACTCTTCAAGCTGGTCTTGCTCTTCTTTTGCGCCTGTTTAAGCTGTTTCAAGCCATTCTTCAGCGTGTACGAGTAGCTCTTCTTGTTGACTGTCTTAAAGCCTTTCAGTTTGTAGAAACGCAGCAGGTCGCCATTGACGACTTTATCAGACAGACCAAGATCCGTCGTGACATACTTTTGAATCTTGGCAAACTCGGCTTTCTGGGCCTTGGTTGGCGACTTGATCTCCTTGCCGCTGCTGGTGTAGTAGTAATCCCCATTGTACTTGGTGTACTTGTTGGTTACCCAGTCACCATTTCTAAATGGCACGATCTGGTTGCGGTTCTTAGAAAGCAGGTCTTGACCAAACTGAACGTATTTATTGGAACTGATGCCCAATAGATCCTCAATGGTTGGCAGAACGTCGATTTCACCACCATAAGTATGGTTGACGCCGCCCTTTAAGCCTTCCATGTTGATCATGAACGGTACTTTCTGGAACATTGCCAAGTCATAATTGTCGACTGACTTCTTACCCAAGATCTGAGCAATAGCTGCCTTGTGGTTGTTGGAGATTCCATAATGGTCACCATACAGAACCAGCATCGTATTCTTGCGCAGACCGGTTGAATCCAGGTAGTTGAGCAGTTCGCCAACTGATTCATCCAGGTAGCGCGCAGTCTGGACATAATGATCAACCGTACTGTCACCGGTATTCCATGACTTGATTGAAGTATTTTTCTTGTCAATGATGTAAGGATAGTGGTTCGAGACCGTAATCAGCTTAGCATAGAATGGCTGTGGCAGCTGTTCCAGATAGTATGCGGATTCCTTTAAGAACAGCTTGTCTTTGACCCCATAACCCATGTTCTCATCCTTAACCTTTGGCAGATAGTCCTTGCTAAAGAAGTACTGGTAGCCAAAGCTCTTGTAGGCATTGTCACGGTTCCAGAAGCTAGGCACGTCACCATGGAATGAGGCCGTAGTGTAGCCCAGCTTTTGTTCCAACAGAGCTGGCGCCGACTGGAACGTGTTGGTCGTCCCGTCAGTAACCATGGCCGAACCTTCTGGCAGACCATACAGCGAGTTTTCCAGCATCAATTCTGCATCGGCTGTCTTCCCTTGACCAACCTGGTTGAAGAAGTTGTCAAACGAAATCGTATCGCTGGCATGGTAAAGCTTGTTTAAGTTTGGCGTAACCTCTTCACCTTTCCACTTGTAATCGATCATAAACTGCTGGAAGCTTTCCAAGTGGATGATGATGATGTTTTTGCCTTTTGCCTGCCCATAATATTCAATATTTGGCGAAGCATAGTTTTTCTTTAAGAACTTCAAGACTGGCTTGATGTCATTGCTGTTGGCCTTAGCCTTAACCGCACTGTTATGGGTGGTCTTGACGCCATCATAGATCGTATAAGCCTGCAGTCCCAAGTATTTGACGATGTAGTTGTTGTCAAAAGTCCGCGTCAACAGCTGCGGGCGATCCTTTTCTGCCATGGCCAGGTTAGCACCAAACAGCACGAAGCCAATCATCGTAATCGTCATTGCATAGCGAACCTTAAAGTAACGCATATCAATCCGAATAAAATGCGCAGCCAGCAGAACGATCAAGATGATCACATCAGCGTAAACCAAAAAGTCGGTTGGCTTAATGATACCCATCAGACTCTTGCCCAGGTTGTTTGATGCCGCTCCAGAACCTTTGATGATGTTAAAGGTAATAAAGTCGGAAAATTCTCGGTAATAGAGAATATTGGCAAACAGCCAGGTCGAAAGCAGAAAATTAATTAAGATCATCAGCCAGTATGAAAGCCGACCGCGGAAATAAAGCGCGATGCCTAAAAAGACCAGAGCCCCAGGCAAAGTGTTAAACGCCAGCAAAAACTGCTGCATACTGTCGGAAATCCCCAAGTTGAACTTGGTTTTATAAGCCCAGTAACTCTTAATCGCAAACAAGAGCACCGTGAGAAGAAAGAAGCCCAGCTTGGTGTTCAAGCCACGCCTTACCTTCTGCAACGCTGTTTTCATAATCTTTCCTCCATCAAAAAATATCAACATTAGGTATCATACAATAAAAGATCCCTAGTCGTTACGATTATTCAACGTTTTTTAACAAATGTTTGGAATTTTTTTGCATCTCAGCTTGATTGACTGCAGCCGACTTAACTGATTGGTGTTTACAAGCCTGCCTGATCATCATTAAATTTGAAGATTTTATGATAAACGATCCGTCAGTTCATACTCATGACTCGGCACATCGGCAAACAGCTGACTGGCCTGCCCCACGCTGACGATCGTCAAATCATGCATCGCCCGTGAACAGATCGTGTAAAGCAGCTGCCGCTCACTGTCGCCATGATACTTTTGGTCGTTGGCATCCCAGACGATTACCGCGTCAAACTCAAGCCCTTTGGCCAGGTATGAAGGTACGACCAGCACACCATCAACCAGCCGCTGATTTTCAGTGCGGATCAAGGTTGCCTTAACGCCCTGCTCAGCCAGCAGCTGATAGATCTGTTCACTGTCAGCCAGGGTCTTACCGATAATGGCAACTGCATCATGCTGTTCTTGATAGTCTTTTAGAACCGCGACGACCTGTGCGACGGCATCGTTTAGATTTGTCAGCTGGTAGATGCTTGGCCGCTTGCCTTGACGCTCAAAGGCCTCGATTTTTTCGCCATCTTTGAGAATATGCTTGGTAAAATCGGTAATCTGTTTAGTTGAGCGATATGACTTGGTCAGCTGTACTACTTTCGTCTTTTCGGGATCAAACATCGTACCCAGCTGCCGCAGCAATTGCCGACTGTTGGCGCCCGTAAAGATTGCCTGGTTAAGGTCTCCCAGCAGCGTAAAGCGGGCATTGGGGAAACTGAGCTTAAGATAGGCCAGCTGGAAGGCGTCATAGTCTTGAACCTCATCGACAAAGACATAGCGAATATCACGTTCGCCGCGCTTACCTGTCAGCAGATCATACAAATAGAGATAGATTGAGATGCCGGCAGCACTGATCTGCCGTTCTTTCAGATCCTGCGTGGTTTTTTCGATAAATGCCAACCACTGCTGCTCGGTCAAATCAAACTTCTGCAGATCAACCATCTTTGGCAAGGCCTTTAAAAACAGCAGATACTGTGCATTGATGTTGATCCACATGTTATGACGAATTGCTCGATGAATCGGCGCGAACTCCTTTAAAACGATCTGCTTGGCATAGAAGTTGTATTCCTGCTTGTCTGATTCAAACTCGCGCGGCCGATTGTTCATCATCGCGTCCATCTGCTCTTTGCTGAGACTTTGGACGGCTGCTTCTGCCCATTTTGAGCGCATGGCCCCGCCAACTCGGCTTCTCAGCTGATGATCCAGCGCATCTTTGGTCGCATCCAGACGATTGCCCAGGTTATAGTTGCGATTGAATGAGTAATAGATCGTCTTGATTTGTTCCTTGGTAAAAAACGGCTTGCCATGAAACATCAGATTCCGAAAGCGCAGGCCCCGCTGACCAAGCGCCCTGGCATAGGCACCAACTGCTTTAAAGCTGCTTAAGCTCGTCAATAGGCGATTGATGTTTTGATCGACTGCTGCCTGACTGCTTTCAAAGCGCTGCTGGAGCGTCTGAACGTGCAGTCTTGGCACCCGCCGATTAACGTATTGGAAGTAGGTCATTTGAACCATATTGTGCTCGCCCAGTTCTGGCAGCACCTGATCAATATAGTCGTTGAACAGTTGGTTGGGGCTGAACAAAACCACCTGGCTGGCCGTCAGATTGCCACGATAACGATACAGCAGCCAAGCCACGCGCTGTAAAACAGCAGCCGTCTTACCAGAACCAGCCGCTCCTTGAACAAACAGCAATTCATCTTTGGCATCCCGAATGATTTCGTTTTGCGTTTTTTGAATCGTCGTTACGATACTCTTCATCTTGGTGCTGGAATGGGTTCCCAAGGCACTCAGCAGCATCTGATCGGTTACGGCCTCATCGGTATCATAAAGCGTGACGATCGTGCCATCCTCGATCTGGAACTGGCGCTTGAGTCTGACATCGACCTCCTGCTTGCCAACGGGGGTTTCATAAGTGACCGGTCCCAGCTTGCCATCATAATAGATTGAAGAGATCGGTGCCCGCCAGTCATATACCAGAAAGTGGTCCGGACGATCAGAGAACGAGGCCAGGCCAATATAAATGGTTTCAGGTTTTTGCGCACCTTTTTCCAAAAAATCGATACGGGCAAAATACGGTTTGGCTTCCAAGCGTTTCAGCGTACTCAAACGATCGGCGGCATGCTGCCAGCTGTTTTCTCGTTCATCAAGCATCTGCTGCTGGGCGCGAACCGACATGGCCGTATCCATCATCCCCGAATAAGTCGTGGTATTCATGTGGATATCATTGAACTGCTTGCTCAGGCCCTTCACATCCCGTTTGGCGTTTTCAATCGTGCCGCTGGCTTTTTCCTCAGCCTTGCGAACTTCTTTAACGACCTGCTCCAAATGATGCTGTTCGTATTGTTGGATTGATTCTGTCAAACTCGAACATCCTTCCTGTCTTGAAAATCTAATCTTAGAATTATAACATTTTTTGCGCCGCGATTCCGTTATTAAGACTTGTCTGCATAAGGTTTGCTTAACTTATCGCCATCAGTCTGGTTTAGATGGTCACAAAATACTAGAATGATCTCAAAAGCTGATTTGAAGGTGGAAGCAATGGCTAAGCTCTTGTATGCTTTGACGCATATTCCTCAAGTGGTCCTCCCTTTGTTCAATTCACTGGGCAGCTGGACCTACGTCATATTATTTAGCCTGATCTTTATGGAGACTGGTCTGGTTGTTTTTCCTTGGCTGCCGGGACAGTCGCTGATTTTTGTCACGTCTTCGTTTGCTGCTTTGCACGGTGCCGAGGTCAAGATGAGCATTTTAGTACCCGGCTTTTTTATCGCGGCCGTGCTGGGCGACACGCTTAACTATCTGATCGGTACCCGCTTGATCAAATGGCCCTGGCTCAAGCGGCGGCTGGCTGGTCCGACTATGGCGAAAGCCCAGCTGTTTTTCAGCAGATATGGTTTGCGTGCGATCATCTTTGGGCGTTTCGTCCCGCTGATCCGCACCTTTGTCCCGCTGATTTCCGGCATCGCCAAATACCGCTTTGGCCGCTTTATGCTTGGCAATGTCTTGGGCGTGGCCATCTGGGTAGTCTCCGGCGCGCTGGCGGGATATTATCTTGGCAGCATTCCATTTGTACAGGCCCATTTTTCAACGCTGCTGCTGGGTCTAGTCATCTGCGGATCTTTGCCAGCCGTCTTTTTCAATCTCATTAAACGGATCCGCCGGCATATTATTGAACGCAACCTCTAACGCAATTTCGTACAATTTACCGTGGAATAATGGTAAACTGAATACTAAACAACGTACAGAATAATGGAGGTTTTTTCCCTTGGCAGTAAATGTTTATTTCGTTCGACACGGTCAGACCTACTTGAACCTGTTCCACAAATATCAAGGCTGGTCAGATGCACCGCTGACCGAAAAAGGTATTGAAGACGGCAAGCGCGTGGGCAAGGCTTTGGCCAAGATCGACTTTGACTATCTTTTCTGCAGCGATATGCGACGGACAGTTAAAACCGCAGAACTGCTGGCAGCCAGCCATCCTACCAAGATCGTTCATCCAGAGCCAGATCCAGCCTTTCGGGAAGTCTTTTTCGGCTTTTTTGAAGGCGAGGACACGGCTGCGGCTTCCATGAACATTGGTCTTTGCCGTTCCTATGACGAGCTGGTCAGCAAGTATTCTGTTGAAAAGGCGCGCGATATCACCAAAGCTGCTGACCCATTCCATCTGGCTGAAAACGATGCCGAATTCTGGCAGCGCATGGACAAAGGTTTGGACCGGCTGCGCAATCTTCCCGATGGCAGTACCGCCGTCGTTGTTTCTCATGGTGCAGCCATTCGCTCAATCGTCAGCCGCTATGCCAAAGACAAGGCCCTGGCCAACGATGCCCCCGTCAATGGCAGTATCACAAAACTTTCCTTGACCCCAGATCAAACCGAGATCGTCTTTTACAATCAACTGAGCTTGCCTGAATAAAACCTTGCTAAAAGGGGGAACTTTCTGTTAATGGACACTAATATACAAAGTGCGGAACCAGTAATTATCATTGGCCTTAACATGGACCAGGAAGATTATGAGTATTCCATGGAAGAATTGGCAGCCCTGGCCGAAGCCAACCAAATGGAAGTCATTGATCGTTTAGACCAAGCCTTGGATCGGCCTAATCCAGCAACCTACTTTGGCTCCGGTAAAGTAGAAGAGCTGCGTCACCTGGCCGAGGCTGAAGAAGTCGCTACGGTAATCGCCAATGACGAGCTGACGCCAAGTCAACTGCAGAACCTAGCTGATCAAACCGGTGTCCGAATTTTGGACCGGACTGCCTTGATTCTGGAAATCTTTGCCAAGCGCGCGCAAAGTCGTGAAGCCAAGATTCAAGTCGAGATTGCCCAGCTTCAGTACCAATTGCCGCGTCTGCAGACGGCTGCCAATCAGCGGCTTGACCAGCAGACTGGTGGCGGATCTGGCTTTACCAACCGTGGTGCCGGTGAAACCAAGCTGGAAATGAATCGGCGGACCATCAACCATAAAATCAGTCATTTGCGGGCTGAACTCAAAGAAATCGCCAAATCTGAGGACGTTAAACGGGCTAAGCGAGAAAAAAGCGATACGCCAACAGCTGCCTTGGTTGGCTATACCAATGCCGGCAAATCGACCATTATGAATCAGCTGGTCAGTCGTTTCGGGGTTTCTGAAGAAAAGCAGGTTTTTGAAAAGAACATGCTTTTTGCCACTCTGGATACCAGCGTGCGTCAATTAACACTGCCCGATCAAAAACGCTTTTTGCTCAGTGATACGGTTGGTTTTGTCAGCAAACTGCCTACTCATCTGATCGAAGCCTTTAAATCAACCTTGGCGGAAGCTGCCAGTGCTGATCTGCTCATCCAGGTAATCGACTATTCCGACCCTAATTATGAAGCCATGATGCGCACGACCGAAAAGACGCTCAAACAGATTGGCATTGAAAACATTCCAATGCTGTATGTCTTTAATAAAGCTGACCAGACCGAGTTTGAATATCCAGTCATGGAAGGCGATAACCGGATTATTATCTCAGCCAAGGATGATGAATCTATTCAGCTCTTGGTCCAGGCCTTGCGTCGTCATCTTTTCAAAGACTACGTACAGACCGAGCTGCTGATTCCATTTGCCGATGGACGAACGGTTTCCTACATCAATGAAAACTGCAATATCTTAGAGACGGAATATCTCAACAACGGTACGCGGCTCAAAGTCGAGATGTCACCGCAAGATTTTGCCCGCTTTGAACGCTACGTCATTAAAAATTAAAAAAATCTGGCATCGACTGCATCGATGTCAGATTTTTTTCTTGAAACATTTAGTTTAAACCATCGTGTTCCAATCGATCCGAAAGATTGTGCATTGACTGCTTAACAAAATCAATGACGTCTTGCTGCGGAACCTCATAGTTATTTTGCCGCCACCAATAAAAGGCCCCCAGAATCGAACCACTCAAAATATAAGCCAGCATTTCTGGGTTCTTTGAGTTTCGCAAAGCCGTAACGATCGTGTCCTGATTTTCAGGATCATGACGCTGCCGCAGCAGAATCTCACTGACGATCTTCATAATCTCGCCGTACAAAGAGCTTTGCGAGCTGCTATCGGCTAGATTGCGGAAGATGTCACGATTGTCGCTGACATACTTGATCAAGATTTCAACAAATCCATCCTCATTGCGATCTGACTGATCAATCAAGATGTTCAAGCGCGTACTGATCGTCTGTTCCAGCAGATCATACTTATCATGAAAGTAACGATAAAAGCTGCTGCGATGCAACAGTGCCTCATTACAAATTTGATCGATTGTCAAATGTCCAAACTGGTGAGTCTTTAATAAGCTTTCCAGAGCATTTTGGAAATCTCGAACTGTTCGATTCATTTTCATTAAAATCGGCCTTTCTATTTTGAGATTATACTTAGATTATAAAACGTTGCTTTATGATACAAAACATCTTTCTTAGTATTATAGTTCTTTTAAAAGACAGTTCAATTAATATGTTTTCTTGATTTGTCTTATTTTTGGTATTTTTAATCACAAACTAGCGTAATATGGTACAATCTTTTTATGAAAACGTTTGCTTTTAAGAGGTGGATTTAATTATGGAAATTAAAGAAAGCAGTTTCGGTACTTTTGAAGGACAAGAAGTCAAAAAATACACGCTTATCAACGATCAGGACATGCAGGTCAGCGTTTTAAACTATGCCGGTCTGTTACAGGAAATCTCGGTTCCAGGCAAAGACGGCAAGCGCGTCAACCTGGTTTTAAGCGCAGCCGACATTGAGCACTTTACTGACAACGGCATGTGCAACAACCGAGTGATTGGCCGTGTTGCCGGACGTCTGGCTAAGGGCGAGTTTACAATCGATGGTCAGGAGTATCACGTCGACACTAATGAAAACGGTAATACGCTTCATGGTGGCCCGAATGGTTTAGGCAACCAGTTCTTTGAAGCCGAAACCGTTACGACGCCAAACACCGTTAAAGTCGTCTTAACCAAGACCATGACGCCTGAAATCGACTCTTTCCCAGGCAATGAGAAAGTTACGGTTACCTACTCACTGAGCAATGACAACCGTGTCGTAATCGATCTGGATGGCGAAACGGATGCCAACACGCTGTTCAATCCAACCGTCCACACCTACTTCAACCTTGGCGATTCTGACGCAGCAACCGTTGAAGATCAAGTATTACAGGTTAACTCCAAGTTCCACTTAGACGTTGACGATGAAAAGATTCCAACTGGCAAAAAGCTCGTAAATGCCGGCACGCCATTTGATTTCCAGACTCCTCGTCGTTTGGGCGATGCGCTTAATGAAATGAAGAGTACTAAAGAAGGCGGTTTTGATGACATCTGGCAGGTTGAACCAAGCACGAACGTCAACCACGAACCAGTTGCCACGCTGTCTGACCCTGCCAGCGGTCGCAAGATGAAGCTGTACTCAGATCGCAATGGTTTGGTAATGTACACTGCCAATGGAATGGACAAGTCGCTCCAATTCAACCGGCCAAGTGCCTCATGGTGTGCGCTGGCAATGGAAGCCCAAACGCTTTCTGACACGCCTCACCATCCAGAATTCGGCGATATCACCCTGCGTCCTGGCAAGCCAGCTCACCACCGCATCGTTTACGCAATTGAATTTTAATCAAATCTGATATCAAAAACCGGCAGCCAGCAAGACAGGCTGTCGGTTTTGCTATAGAATAAGGTCTAAAACAAGGAGTGATCGATTAATGAGAATCAACGTTTTGCAGCACACCCCCAACGAAGGCCCTGGCGTAATCAGTGAATGGGCCCACCAGCGCGGCCACGAGATCTACGTCTATCATCCGGCCCAGTTCAACAAGCTGCCCACGGCTGATGAAACCGATATGCTGGTCATCTTAGGCGGTCCGATGAGTCCTAATGATGATCTGCCCTGGATTGCAAAAGAGCGGCAATTGATCAAAGAACTGCTGGCCCAGGACAAGCCAATGTTTGGTGCCTGCTTTGGCGGACAGCAGCTGGCAATGACTTTGGGCGCCACGGTTAAAGACGCGCCCGTTAAAGAAGTTGGCTGGGCTCCCGTCTTCTTAAAGAGCGATGTAATTCCTGACCTGCCTGAGGCATCTACCGTTCTGCACTGGCATCAGCAGATGTTTACCATTCCCAATGGCGCTCAGCTGCTCTACTCATCAGCCGGCTTAAAAGAACAGGGCTTTGTTTATGGCCATCGCGTTGTTGGTCTGCAGTTTCACTTTGAGCCGCTGGCCGATAACGTCCGCGAGATCGTAGTCAATGATGGCGACTATGCGGCAGGATCAATTCTTAATCAGACCCCGGCTGAAATCATTACTCATCCCGTGCCTAAAGAAAATACCGCGACCATGTTTAAGATTTTGGACTGGATCAACGAATAGCTCACTGTCTGTCTTATCAAAATCATCAATGCATCAAAAAAGCTGTTGGTTAGCATAAACTAATCAACAGCTTTTGCTTTTAGCGTTTTTCTCGATCGCGATAGGCAACGTTGGCAACCAGGCCATACTGACCATCCATTAAGATCGTTGAGCCATTGCGACCGGCAATCTTATGCGGTCCACCTGTCACGAACAGATTGGCTAAATAGAGCTCGTATTGCTCGTGGGCAGTATGAATGTCCGTCAAACCGACCTTGGCAATATGACCGACTGCCAGTTTTTCCATTTGATTCAAGCCCATGTATATCTCAATTCGCCGCAGATGCTTGTCATGGTAGAGCTCAAAATAAGGCGGCGTCTGTTGCGAGTCAAGCGCATAGACCGCCTCACCCGTTGCAGTTTCTGCTACGATCTGACTGTCGCTTAAGCCATCATAATCCGCAGTAAAGATCCCGTCATCCAACAGTTCTTGAACGACGCGCTGCAGATTATGCTGCTCGTGCTCATCAACCTCCACTTGAGCTGGAATGATATCCTGATGAGTAAAGTAGCCATTTGGCGCATTGTTGATGACACGAGCATTGCGTTTTGGCTTGGCATCCTCAGCAGTGGGAACGACCCCAGTAATCTTTGAAAGCCAAGGCGACAAAAAGTCAAACCGTGAGTTGCGGTCTAGATAGTAGTAGACCGCGTTGATGTACAGACAATAGGTGATCAGAATCACGGCGAGGCAGTATAGCAGCCCCCGCACCCATGCATGGTTGATCAAAAGGCGCGTAGTAACGTAGATCAGGTACAGATCACCCAAAAAGGCAATGATAATGTAGATTCGATTTTTCAGCTTGGCATTGATATTAAAATATCCCAGCCAATGATTGATCATGTCTAGAAAACTAAGCACTGTCGCGATCCCCCTTATTGATTGGTGTCAGTCGTGGTTGTCGTCGTGCCAGTCGTCGAGTTGGTACCAGTCGAGTTATCAGTCGTCGTGCCAGTAGTCTGACTGGTGGTATTGGCCGATGAGCTGGTAGTGCCGGTACCAGCAGTCGTACCATTATCCGTAGTATTGTCGGTCGTTTTAGCTGATGAGGTCTTAGTCGTTGACTCCTCATCAACACTGCTGGTCTGATGACTGCTTTGCACATCCGGATCGCTTTCACTGCTTGGCTTTTTGCGGTTACTGCTATGACTGCTGTCTTGGTCATCTTTTTGACTGGTGCTCTGACTAGTCGATGAAGTGCTGACGATTTTAGCCCCTTCACTGGTATTGGTGGTTTTGTTGACCACCACGTTGGTAGCACCTAACGCCAAAACCAATGAAACCAGCGCAAATGGCGTCACAAACGGTGGTGTTTTCATTGCTTTTTTCTCTCCTTTTGTCGTCTGCTCTCTATCTTAGCGCAAAAATTGCCAGTGAGAGTTTGCGAAAAAAATAAGAATTGATGAATTTAATGCGAAGCCAGCTGACGACACTGAGCACATAATCCATACAGCTCAAAGCTATGTCCCGTAATCTCGGCGCCAGGCAGCTGTTGAGTCAAAAAGTCCCAATCAATCGTTGGCAGCTGAATCTCCTGCACCCGACCGCAGCGTTGACAGATAAAGTGATGGTGATGCGATTCGTCACAGCGATACTTAACCACCATGCCGCCAGACTGCGAACTCAATTCAACCAGGCCGATCTCTTGAAACTCTTCCAGATTGCGATAGACCGTGTTATGGCTGGCACCAGGAAATGCCTGGCGCATATGCTTGTCAACCTCAGTAACACTGACATAGCGATCCGGATTGGCAACCAACAAATCAATCAGCGTTTTTCGCTGCTTGGTGACGCGCAGATGATTTTTCTGCAAGACTGCCATGGCTTGTGCTTTAGGATCCGTCATTTTTTCATCCGTCCTTTTTGAAATTATGATTTTAGCACATTTATCTTCAAATGTATCGGCTGAGCAATTGATCCAGTTTTTGCTGCGTCATTGCCCAATCATCATTGACAAGCTCAATTGCCTGACCTTTCAATTCTTGCGGCAGCGACAGATCACGCTGATATTCGCAGCTGTTGATCCGCGACTCAATTGCATCTGGGTGATCGCCTCTGATATGCAGACGCTCAAAAAGCTGCTGCGGATGGCTGACCGTCAAAAAGATTATGACGGCCTGATCGCCCAACTTGGCTCGGTACGTCAACGCTCCTTTGGTATCCAAAACGATCACGTCAAATTGATGATGCCGCCAGCCGTTTTCCAGCCCCTCAATTGAAGAGCCATATAGATGATGATCATATTCAACCTGTTCTAATAAATGCCGCTTTTGCATTGAGGAACGCGTCTCAAAATAATAGTCGACGCCATCTTTTTCATTGGCTCGCGGCAAGCGTGTCGTATGCGTAATTACCTTGGCCATATCGTATTTTTTTCTTAGATAGTTGGCCACCGTCGTTTTACCGGTTCCCGCCGCGCCAGTAATTACAAAAACCTTATGCTGCTGATCCATCATGCCTGTGTTAAATGAGCATTAACCTGATCCAGCAATTCTTTTAAGTTGTCATAGGTTAAGCGTTGGCGAGCATCTTGATAGTTGAACCAACCGGCATTCTTAATTTCTTCAGCCTGCAGATGCAGATCCTCATCCTTAGGCAGTGCGGCCGTGTAAAGCGTCATTTGCTTCCGGTTGCCGTTGGGCAGGTCGTATTCAGTGTAGACAGAAAAGCTGGTATCAATTGGCAGGACCAGACTGGTTTCTTCTTTAATCTCACGCTGCGCCGTTTCTAGGAGCGTTTCATCGCCCTCAACGTGACCTTTGGGGAAGCCCCAAAAATTACCTTCGTTTGTGCTTTGCAGCAGCAGGTATTCAATTTCTTGATCGTTATTTCGATAAACTACGGCACCTGCAGTCTTTTCAATCGCCATTTCCAAGCTCCTCCTTAATGCTTTTCTAATTGACTTTTAATGATTATGACATTATGATTATTACTGTCATTATGGCTTATTTTGTTCGGTAAATCCAATGATTATTTCGCAATTATTGCTCATTATCTTTGCCTATGATAAGCTATCACTTAAATTTATTAAGCTATTGGATATTATAACAAAGGTGGTTAAGGTCGGATGAGTTTAAATCTTTTTCGTAAAGAAAGCCTCTCACGCTATCTCAAAGCCGATAACAAATTCGTCAAGTCGCTGTCGGCTGGCGATTTGATGGCCATGGGGATCGGTGCGGTCATTGGGACAGGGATCTTTATTTTACCTGGGACCGTGGCAGCCAACGATGCAGGGCCTGGCGTCTCACTGTCGTTTCTGGCGGCAGCGGTTGTCTGTGCTTTAGCGGGAATGTGCTATGCTGAGTTTTCTTCTGCCATGCCGGTTGCCGGTAGCGCCTATTCTTATGGTAACGTGGTCTACGGTGAATTTATCGGTTGGATCATGGGCTGGGCACTGGTATTGGAATACATGCTGGCAGTCGCCTCAGTTTCAACTGGCTGGGCAGCCTACTTCAATTCACTGCTGGCCAGCTGTGGAATCAACATCCCCAAAGCACTGTCTGGTCCTTTTGATCCTGCACATGGCACCTATGTCAACATTGTAGCAATCATCATCGTTTTACTGATTACCTGGATGCTTTCATTTGGAATGACTTCATCGGTTCGGGTTAACAACATTGCCATCGCGATCAAGATTGCAATCATCGTTGCCTTCATCGTTGTTGGGGCCTTCTTCATCAAGAAAGCCAACTACCAGCCATTCCTTCCATATGGTATGCATGGGGTCTTCAAGGGGGCAACGACAGTCTTCTTTGCCTTTTTGGGCTTTGACTGTATCTCAAGCTCAGCTGCCGAAGTCAAGAATCCGCAAAAGAACATGCCAATCGGAATTATCGGGACACTTTTGGTCGCTGCCGTGCTTTACATGGGCGTTTCAATCGTCTTGACTGGGATGGTTAAGTATACCAAGCTTGACGTTGCCAATCCGGTTGCCTTTGCGCTGCAGGCCGTTCACCAAGACTGGCTGGCTGCCCTGCTTTCAATTGGGGCACTGATTGGGATGGCAACCATGATGTTTACCATGATCTACTCTTCATCCCGTTTGATCTACTCTATCAGTCGTGACGGTCTCTTGCCATCATTTTTGAACAAGCTGGATGCTAAGACCAGCACGCCGAAGATCTCACTTTGGATTGTCGCAGCGATTATCGCCGTCATGGGGGGGCTGGTTTCCCTGGATCGGCTGACTGATCTGGTTAATATCGGTACATTGCTGGCATTTACGCTGGTTTCATTTGGGATCATTCCATTGCGTAAGCGCAAGGACATCGGCAACCAAGGCGGCTTCCGCGTTCCTTGGTTCCCCGTTTTGCCAATCATTTCTGGCTGTGCCTGCCTGTTCATGATGTCGTTCCTTTCCCTTGATACTTGGATTGGGGCGGGCATCTGGTTCTTAATTGGTTTGGCACTTTACTTTGGCTACGGCTATCATCATAGCAAGCTGGCCACTGAATAATAAACGTCAATCAAAAAAGCTGATCGAAATTTTTCGGTCAGCTTTTTAGTTACTTTTTAAACATCTTAAATTCCAAGAACAGGTCATTATAGGTGCCAATGTCTTTTAATGGCAAGTCATGATAAACCTGCAGATGCTTCATTGTTTGGTTTGGCGGATAGAAAGCCTGGTTGCTGGTAACGCTCTTTGGCAGATACTTTTTGGCAGCCTTATTTGGCGTTGCATAGCCGATATATTCAGCATTTTGCGCGGCATTCTTGGGATCCAGCATGAAATTCAAGAATGCATAGGCTGCTTTTTTGTTTTTAGCCGTTTTGGGAATCACCATGTTGTCAAACCAGATGTTGCTGCCCTCGCTTGGTACGAGGTAGTGGAGATGTGAATTGACACTGATCATTTCACTGGCTTCCCCAGAATAGGTAATGCCGACTGCCGCTTCGTTTTGTTCCATGTACATCTTCATTTCATCGGCAATTACGGCCTTGATGTTGGGCGTCAGCTGATCAAGCTTATCAGCGGCTTCACGTAATTCCTTGGCGTTGGTCGTGTTGACGGAATGATGCTGAGTGATTAGTGCCACTGCCATCGCATCACGGGCACTGTCGATCATCATGATATTGTTTTTGAGCTTAGGTGACCAAAGCTGGCTCCAATGCGAGACATCTTTACGACTTACCTTTTGATCATTATAGACTATCCCCAACGTCCCCCAGAAATATGGAATTGAATAGCGATTATGCCGATCGAACGACAGATTTAAAAACTGCGGATCGATATATTTGAGGTTCGGCAGCTTGCGATGATCAATCGGCTCTAACAGATGCTCTTTTTTCATTCGCTGAATGGTGTATTCACTTGGAACGGCAATATCATAATGCGTACCGCCTTGGCGAATCTTGGTCAGCATCGCCTCATTGCTGTCAAAAGTCTCATAATCGACATGATAGCCGGTCTCATGCTCGAACTTGGTAATCAGCTGGGGATCAATGTAGTCGCCCCAGTTATAGATCGTCAAGGTTTTATTGCCGCCATCGTTTGCTTTTTGGTTTAGCAGCTTATTGCACCCAAACAGCGCACCGCACAGCAGCAGGATGCCAATGGCAAAGCTCAGCAGTTTTTTCATTGGACATCACCTTCTTTAACCGTTACGATCTGATTTTTGCGGCTGCTGCCATGCTTGCTGATAAAGTAGTAGCCGATTACCAGCGCCAATAATACCAAGAACATCAAAGTCGAAAGCGCGTTGATCTCCAAGTCAATGCCTTGTCGCGCCCTGGAATAGATTTCAACTGACAGCGTCGAAAAACCATTGCCAGTTACAAAAAAAGTTACTGCAAAGTCGTCCAGTGAGTAGGTAAAGGCCATAAAGTATCCCGACATGATCCCTGGAGCAATCGCCGGCAGCATTACTCGCGTCAATGACTGCCATGGACTGGCCCCTAGATCCGCGGCTGCATCCAGCAGAGTGGGCGAAAGTTCATCGATTTTGGGCAGAACCATCAAAACCACAATCGGAATCGAAAAAGCAATATGGCTGAGCAAAACGGACCAAAAACCAAGCTTCATGCCAATCACCGTAAACAGAATCAAGAAACTGGCCCCAATAATAACGTCTGGTGAAACCATCAAAACATTATTAAACGAAAGCAGGGTGTTCCGCATGGCATTCTTGGTTCGCTTAATCGCCAGCGCCCCCATCGTTCCGATAATCGTCGCCAAAAGCGCTGACAGCAAGGCAACGATCAGCGTATTGATCACAATGGTAATCATTCGCGTATCTTGCAACAGCGTCTGATAGTGCGTCCATGAAAAGCCTTGATACTTTTCCATCGTTTTGCCAGAACTGAATGAAAAGCCAACCAGATAAAGAATCGGCAAATATAAAATAATAAAAACGATTACTAGATAGATCGCGCCCCAGTTGATTTTATGCTTCATTTAGCACGACCTCCCTTTTTCTTTTGCCGATCACCAGTTGCAAACATCACGATGAACATGGCAATGATCAATACCACACCGATCGTTGAACCCATGCCCCAGTTCTGCGTTGTCAAGAAATGCTCTTCAATTGCCGTCCCTAGAGTAATTACACGATTGCCGCCAATCAGACGCGTAATCATGAACAAGGAAAGCGATGGAATAAAGACTGCCTGTACCCCGGCCTTAACCCCAGGCATCGTCAATGGCAGCTCAACGTGCATAAACGTCTGCCAAGAGCTGGCGCCCAGGTCACGACTGGCATTGATCAACGAAGAATCGATCTCGGCCAATGAGTTAAAGATTGGCAGAATCATAAACGGGATCTCAATGTAGGCCGCGACAAAAATAAAGCTGGCATCAGTAAACAGAATCTGGTGGCTGCCCAGACCGACAAACCGCAAAAACTGATTGATCGAACCGTTTTGACTAAACAGTCCGATAAAGGCATAGGTCTTCAAAAGCAGGTTGATCCAAGTTGGCAAAATGACCAGCAGCAGCCAAAACTGACGATTCGGTAGCCGGTTGATCACATACGCTGCCGGATAGCTGATCAAAAGCGTGATCAGCGTGATCAAAAACGCGTACCAGACCGAATTGAACGTCATCCTTAAATAAACATTGGAAGTCAGGTAGCTCTGATAGTTGCCAAACGTGAACTGGCCGTTGATGTTAAAAAAGGATTGATAAAGAATCAAGACCAACGGCGCCACGACAAACAGTACAATCCACAATGCATAGGGAACGACAAACCAGATTTTTTGCTGTTTCAACGTTCATCCTCCTCATCATCACCTTCGTAACTGTCCAACCGTGCATCAAAGGCCGCTTCGGTTTCATGATAGCGCATGATGTGGATGTCTTCGGGATCAAACGTGATGCCGACTTTTTCACCCACTTTCGTTTTATGAATCGAATTGATCTTCCATTCGTGTTCTTCCTCGTCATGAACCATGATCTGATAGTCAACACCCCGGAATAGCTGCGTATCGACCGTTGCAACCAGCTTTCCCTGATCAACGGTCGTAATATCCAGATCCTCGGGGCGCAAGACGGCTTCGACCTTTTCATTTGGCTTCATGCCGGCATCAACGCATTCGAAATCATGACCATTGATATTGACCAAAAAGTCTTTTTTCATAATCCCAGGGACAATGTTGCTCTCGCCAATAAAATCAGCCACAAAATGATTCAACGGCTCATCGTAGATATCAACCGGCGTACCGCTCTGCTGAATCATACCATCATTGATAATAAAGATCTGGTCGCTCATTGCCAGTGCTTCACCTTGGTCATGCGTGACAAAGATAAAGGTGATTCCCAAGCGGCGCTGCAAAGCCCGCAGTTCAGCCTGCATCTCCACTCGCAGCTTATGGTCAAGGGCAGAGAGCGCCTCATCCAACAGCAGCACTTTAGGACGATTGACGATCGCGCGAGCAATTGCAACCCGCTGCCGCTGACCACCAGACATTTCTGTGATTTCACGCTCGCCATAGCCGTCCAGCTGCACCATATGCAAAGCATCCTGTACCCGCTTGGCAATCTCTTCTTTGGGGATTCGTTTGATTTTTAAGCCAAACGCTACGTTTTCAGCAACATTCATATGTGGAAAAAGCGCATAGTCTTGAAAGACCGTGTTTACTTGTCGTTGATTAGCAGGAATATCATTGATTCGCTGGCCGTCAAAAATAACGTCGCCACTGGTAGCATCGTCAAAACCAGCAATAATTCGCAGGATCGTAGTCTTTCCTGATCCTGAAGGGCCCAGCAGCGTGTAGAACTTACCGGCCTCAATCGTAAAGTTGATGTCGCGCAGCACAAGGTTATCATCATACTGCTTACTGACATGCCGAAATTCAATTACTTGATTGGTCACGATGTTCTCCTTTTCATCTTTTATTTCCGCGAATTTTTCACGATTACAGCAAACTCAATTATACGCCGAAAGATACTTATCTGTCGCCTTTCAGAGCAAATTAATTCGATTAGGTTTCACGTGGAACATGCTGGTTTGGTAAATCATCCGCTGACTGATTATTTTAGTGTTGATTTATGTTTTTAAAAGTTTTTATTATTTTTATAACTTTTCATTCAAGATGAGTTATCCTATAAAAGCTGATTATAAATAAATAATTTTTCGGTAAGAATTTTATTTTAGGGAGAGAAGAGAATTGAAAAAATCCATTGTTATCACCTCCGCCTTAATATCATGCTTTCTGCTGACCGCGTGCGGCAGTCAATCGTCATCCAGTAAAGAATCAAGCAGTACGGCAGCCCAAAGCAGCACCGCCAAGTCATCATCCAAAAAGTCTAGTCATTCTGACAGCCAGATTCAAAAAGCGAGTAGCAGCTCAGACAGTTCCACCACAGCTTCCAGTACTGCCATAACAGCCAAAGTAGATGATAAAACGACCGGTGTCATGCTGGCACTCTTGGTTGAGCCTGACTGGTTCAAAGAATATATTGGCAATGATTTCTTCTGCTACAGTCCAGCCGGCGAGAATCCAATCAATGACGCGGTTGCCGACTACAGCTACCTTACCGCAAACGGCGATCCAACCAGTTTTCTTTACTACAAGGTTAACGGCGATACCGTAACCTATAAGATGTGGATTCCAAGCGACTCAGGCACCGTAGCAGATGGCCATTTTAAAACCAAGACCGTTTCCCTCTCAAATCTAGAAAAAGACTACTACGTCACTCAGAGTCAAAAAGATGAGGTTGACGGCTATGTCAGCCAGCTGAGAAGCGAAGCTGACTATCTTAATCAGAATTAATAGTCTTCAAAAAGCCGTGTCCTAGTGAAGATCGCGGCTTTTGCTTTGAATATTCAGTTTGAAACAGCTGGAATTAGATAAATTGAATCCCGCCATCGATTTGAACGGCTTGACCAGTCATGTAGTCGGACTTGGTCGATGCCAGCCAGGATACATAGTTGGCCACGTCAGCAGGCGTTTCCACTCGACCCAGCGTAATGGCGCCAGAGTACTTCTTAAGGTAGTCGCCCTTGTTACCACCCCATGCTTCAACCATCTTTTCATCGATGTAGTCCCACATGTCAGTGCCAACGATACCTGGGCAGTAGGCGTTGACCGTAATGTGCTCACGACCAAGTTCCTTAGCAGCAGCCTGCGTCAAGCCACGAATGGCAAACTTGGATGCAGAGTAGGCACCCAGCATGTCAAAGGCAATGTGACCGGCGATACTGGAGGCGTTGATAATCTTGCGGATCTTGTCGCCATCGTCCTGCCTGCGGAATTGAGCAGCGGCGGCCTGCATCCCAAACAGTACTGAGTAGACGTTGACATGGAAGATCTCGTCCATGTCAGCTTCGGTTTCATCCTTGAGCAGCTTGATCTGAGCAATTCCGGCATTATTTACGTACGTGTCCAGACGGCCGAAGTTGTCAACAGCAGCCTTAACGAAACGTTCGTGGCTTTCTTTCTTGGATGCATCGCCGGCTACAGATACGACCTTGCCTTCGTACCCTTGAGCGTTCAGTTCTTCAACGGCTTTCTTGCCGGCTTCTTCATTGCGGTTGGCGATTACGACATAATAACCGTCCTTAAGCAGCTGATCCGTAATTCCGCGGCCAATCCCACGGTCTCCACCAGTAACGACAGCAACGCGTTTTTCTTCAGTCATATCATTACCTCCATTTTTACAAACCAAATATGTAACAAGTTCATCTTATCACTAAAGAAAGCGCTTGATCAATTAATTTGTATACAAAATCACAAGCGGTAACCTTTATAAATGCCGTGTATTTCCTTGATTTTTCAACTTGCAAAACGACAAATGGGACGTTCACGGATATCATTAATGAATATTTGCACATAAATCAACCAACTCCTCCTAATGAAATGAGATATAATTTGGTTGAATTCAAATTTTATAAGTAAGGGGGCAGTGCTGGTGACTAGCAATGATGAAAAGAAAAAAATTTTGCATCGGCGCTGGGCAATTACGGCGTTCATCGCTGTCATCTTTATCACTGCTATGGAGTTATGGTCGATTGTCTTTGCCATCTTTTTTATGTTTCTAATAATTGTTCTTATTTTTTGGTTCATTGACTGGATCACCGGCGCAGATCTTGACAGCCATAACGTTGACGAGATGAATAAAAAACGTAAAGAAGAAGGATTGCCGCCAGCCCCTTATCAAGATGAAGAGATGGACGATCATGATGATGTATCTGATACGCTATGGGACATCTATACTGCAGATCAGCTATCCCACCATCATCATGACGATTATGATGACAACGATGATAGATACTAAACTTTGATGTTTGCCACATCAATCTTTCCATATAAGCTAGCGATTATTCAGCTAGTGTCAAATAATTGCTGAGCCACATCCCAGAAAACGTGAGAATGTTATAAAATATTCACTAATTAATAAGCATAAGTGCTTAGCGTGATTTGGGGAGGTTTTGCCAATGAAAAACAATCAATTTGCCATGATGAGTCTGCCTTTTGAGCAGCAATGCCATGAACTCCAAGCCATTCATCTTTTAAAAGCAAGCGAGAGCAGCACGCTTACGCCTAATCAAATGTGTCAGACGCTGTTGGAAAGAATCAACTGCAGCTGCACTTCTGAACCGGCATTGAAGCGTTGGCGCCAAGACGTTTTGGCAACGCCTGAGCTGAGCCTGGCTGACTGGCTGACAAGCAATCAGCCGCTTAATGACGAGGTTTTCTATCTTGTCGGCCTGCAGCTGTTAGAATTTGAACCAGCAATTGACTTTTCAATTACTGATCCATTGGCGGCGATGGATCAGATGCAGCTTTTGCACCATCATTTTGAACAATGGACGACCGCAGACGTGATTGCCGCATTCTATGATCTTTTGAACACTCACACCAAAAATGGCCAAACGCTGCTGGATGCATTAACGGCTCAAGGTTTACTGAAATGGACTCACAAGCTGTCAGCCAATCAAAAGCCACTCTTTTTTAATGGCAAGTCGCTCGCCGTTTTTGATCCGCACGATTTCATCTATGAGGTCGTCTACGTGGAGACCGATGTTGATACTGACTTTGACGATCAAGCCGATTTGGTAAAAGTTGAAATCATGCGACCCGCTGAATCCAATCAAGGGTTAAAAGTCCCCGCTGTCTTTACCGCCAGCCCTTACAACCAGGGAACCAATGATGAATGGGGCGTAAAACTAACGCATAACGTCAATCAAGCATTGAGCCGCAAAGAACCAGGTCAAATCGCGCCTGCTGAGCCAACGTTTAATGCCCATCCGCGTCATCAGCCGATTAAGGGATCATCAAAAGCTACTGAAACCTTTAGTCAGACGCCAGCCTATACGCTAAACGACTATCTGGCTCCCCGCGGTTTCGCCTCTGTCTACTGTGCCGGAATTGGAACCAGAGATTCTGATGGTCTGCAGACATGCGGCTCGCCAGAACAGGTTGCATCGATGCAGGCTGTAGTTGAGTGGCTGCACGGCGATCGAACGGCTTTTTCTGATCGCACCAGCGGATTGGCTGTCAAGGCAGATTGGTGCAATGGCAATGTAGCCATGACAGGCCGTTCTTATCTGGGGACACTTTCAACAGCCGTTGCTACAACTGGTGTTAAAGGACTTAAAGCTATCATTAGTGAAGCCGCCATTTCCAGTTGGTATGACTATTATCGTGAAAATGGCCTGGTCAGAGCAGCCGGTGGTTTTCAAGGCGAGGATGCCGATACGCTGGCAGCCGAATGCTTTAGCCGTACCAAGCGGCCTGGCGACTATCGGCGAGTTGAGCAGATCAATAATCGCTATCTGGCCCAGATGAATCTGGCAATGGATCGTCAAACCGGCAACTACAATGATTTTTGGGAACGACGTAATTATCGGAAACAGATCGATCAAATCAAAGCCAGCGTTATGATGGTCCATGGGCTCAATGACGACAACGTTAAGCCAAGCAACGTCAAAGCTCTTTATGACGGTTTGAAGAAAAATGCAGCCAACAGCAAGCTGATCCTGCATCAAGGCAAGCATATCTACATTAATGCTTTTCGCTCGCTAGACTTTACCGATATGGTGAATCTCTGGCTTTCTAATAAACTTTGGGAAATCGATAACCATGCCGATGATCTGCTGCCAGCCGTATTAGTTCAAGATAATGCTACCCCTGAAACCTGGACAGCCTACCAAAACTGGGATGAAGATCACAGTGCCAAATTTTATCTCAATGTCCACCAAAAACTGAGTGAAAAAGAGCCATTGGTAACGCCAACTCGCGATTTTACCGACTATCAATGGCAGACTGAGATTTATCAAGATTGGTGTGCTCATCCTGCTCATTGGAAAGAGGCATTGTTAAGCGAGAAGAATCGTTTCAGTCTCAGCTATCAGACCGCACCGCTGACTGATGACTATCTGCTGCGCGGCACGCCAACTGTAAAATTGAGAGCTGCTAGTGATCATGATCATGGCCTGCTTTCCGTGTTTCTGATCGACCAGGGATCGGCCAAGCGTCTGACTGAGAATCCTGTCTTATTAAGCCGTAATAGTCTTTCACTGGGCTATCACTGGAAATATGATGATCTGCGCGAATTCAAGCTGCAAAATGAGCCCACGTCTTACAAAGTGATCTCCTATGGTCATATCAATCTGCAAAACCCCCACGATCCGGCCGTTACTGAACCGCTCTACCCAAATGAGTTCGTGGATCTCACCTTGCCGCTGCAGCCAGTTTTCCATCGACTGCTAAAGGGACATCAATTGCGGCTGGTGATCTGCGGTACCGACTATGAAATGACTCTGCGTGGCAACGAAAAAATCAATTATCAAATCATGACTGAAAATTCGGCACTGTTTTTGCCTGATTTTGAAAAATTATGATAGATTTTCTGTCATATTTGCCAAAGCAGCGGTGTTTTTGGTTTACGTTATTTAATAAAAAACGTAAAATAGTCTTTAAACTATTAATTTAGCGTTTATATCTGAGAGAATGGGAGTTGACGATTTTGAAACAAGGTACAACGATTTTAACCCTTGATAACGGTTATCATTTATGGACCAACACACAAGGCGAAGGTGACATTCATCTGCTTGCACTGCATGGTGGCCCTGGCGGCAATCATGAATACTGGGAAGATGCTGCCGATCAATTAAAAAAACAGGGACTTAACGTTCAAGTTCACATGTATGATCAATTAGGCTCTTTGTACTCTGATCAGCCAGACTATTCTGATCCTAAGATTGCCGACAAGTACCTGACTTACGAGTACTTCTTGGATGAGGTCGAAGAAGTGCGTCAAAAGTTGGGAATCGATAATTTCTACTTGATTGGCCAAAGTTGGGGCGGACTGCTGGTTCAAGAATATGCCGTTAAATACGGTCAACACTTGAAGGGCGCCATCATCTCCTCAATGGTTGACGAAATCGACGAATATGTTGCCCATGTCAACAAGGTTCGCGAAGACGTCCTGCCAGCTGAAGAAGTTGCCTTTATGAAGGAATGCGAAATGAACAACGACTACGACAACGATCGCTACCAAGCCGACGTCCAGGTTCTGAACGAAAACTTCGTCGACCGTAAGCAGCCATCCAAGCTCTACCACGTCAAGGATCTTGGCGGTACGGCTGTCTACAACGTCTTCCAAGGCGATAACGAGTTCGTGATTACCGGCAAGCTCAAAGACTGGCACTTCCGCGACCAATTAAAGAACATCAAGGTGCCAACCCTGCTGACGTTTGGAGACCACGAAACCATGCCTTTGGACACTGCCAAGACCATGGAAAAAGAAATTCCAAATGCCAAACTGGTTACCACGCCAAATGGGGGTCATCACCATATGATTGACAACCCTGACGTCTACTACAAGCACTTGGCTGACTTTATTCGTGAAGTTGAATCTGACACTTTCAATAAATAATCAAAACGCTCTGCCTAAAGATTTAAGCAGAGCGTTTTTTGACTATGGTCGTTTTTGCGCAAAATCATTTTCCGGCTGTTTATTCGTCCTGCGTTTTTCAGGATAACTGGCCAGATACTGATTACCCCAGTTATGCATGGCTTTTAGGATTGGATCCATGCTTTGGCCCAGCTCGGTCAGACGGTACTCAACACGTGGCGGTACTTCTGGGAAAACCTGGCGCTGCACGATTCCATCAGCCGTCATCTCATGCAGGCTTTGGGTAAGCATCTTTTGGCTGATGCCGGCAACGCTATGCTGCAGCTCACTGTATCTTTCACTTGGATGCAACAGCAGTTCACGCATGATCAGAATCTTCCATTGACTGTTCAGCAGCGAAATCGTGGTTGCAACTGGGCAGCTGCCATCCTGAACTAATTTTTTCGCCAAAATAATTCCTCCTTTTCCTTTGACATCTCACTATTCTTACCGTTTAGTGCGTAGCGAACTTAAAAGTCGGTACTTACTAAAAGTAAGGTTTAGTCTTATTATAAACTACAACGATACAAGAAAACAGACTTTGGAACCAGGAGGATGAAGAATATGGAAATTACAATCTTTGGTAAAGGCAACATGGGTCAGGCAATCGGCAAGAACTTTGCTGAAGCTGGCAACAACGTTCAATACTATGGCTCAAAAGATACCGCTCAGCAACTCGGCGACATCGTAGTTATGGCCGTACCATACCCAGCACTGGTGGCCCTTGCCAAGCAGTACCAAGCTGAACTGGCTGGTAAAATCGTTGTTGATATCACCAATCCATTGAATTTTGAAACCTGGGATGAATTAGTCGTCCCCGCTGATAGCTCAGCTGCCCAACAACTCCAGAAGCTGCTGCCTGAAAGCAAGATTTTAAAGGCTTTTAACACTAATTTCGCGGCTACTTTGCAGAGCGGCAAAATCGGCGAGCTGCCGACAACTGTCTTGGTCGCCGGCGATGATGAAGATGCTAAGGAAACTTTTAAATCAGCATTGGCATCCAGTGCACTGCAAGTATTAAATGCTGGTAAGCTCAAGCGGGCTCGGGAGATGGAAGCAACTGGTTTTCTGCAGATGACCCTGGCTGCCAGCGAACAGATTGGCTGGGACGGCGGTTTCGGCGTTGTTGGCACTAATAAATAAAAATTTCTTATAACGGTTCCGCGCGTTATCTCGGCAAAGTCAGGTAGCGCGTTTTTTAATATTTTGTCATAAAATGTTTTGCGGTACAATTGAAACGTTGAACGTTGAGGGTATGATCGTACACAGGAGGATTTTATGATTAAGAACTATATTTTCGACATTGATGGCACCTTGATCAATACGATTGACATGTACATGCCGGCAATGATCGAAACTTTGGAGAAGCATGGCTTTCATACAGATCCTGCCGATGTTGAGCAAAAGAAGCATGATCTGTTCGGTATTACTGGATTGGATGCTTTAAAGCTTGCTGGTGTAACTGATGAAAAATTGCGCCGCCAAATGCAGCAGGAATGGTTTAAGCTGGCTTATCAACGAGAGGATCGTATCCAGGTTTTTGATGGCATTCCAGAAACTTTGCTAAAATTGTCGCAAAGTCCCGACATTCAAATCGCAATTGCCACTTCCAAACTGCGTGATGAGTACGATCATCATTTTGCCAATCTATTTGCCTTTGCCAAGCTGTTTGACATTGTCATCACCTCCAATGATACCGATCGCCATAAACCTGACCCAGAGCCGGTTTTGGCAGCATTAGATCAAATGCATGCCGCATCTGAAACTGCCGTCTATGTTGGTGATACGATAAATGATGAAAAGGCTGCACACGCCGCTGGGGTTAAATTTGCCGCAGCACTATATGGCGCCGCTACCCCTGAAAAGATCATGGACGGTGACTTTTTGCTTCACCAGCCTACTGATTTGTTGAACATTTAATCATAACTGCACTGTTTTCGGTACATGCCAAAACAGTGCTTTTTTATACCAAAATAGGCAGCCAGTTCCTGTATCAACTTACAAAGACTGGCTGCCTATTGATTTTAGCGATATATTTTCAATTTAATTTAACGATGATCAGTTCATTCCGAGCCGTGTCTTAACCATCTTTTCCACTTCATCAGCCGTGTAGCACAGGTTGATGGCATCATTGGCCCACTTGGCACATTCCTTGGTATCCAGATCCTTCATCATGCTCCGCGTCCGCAGAATCGAGCTGGCACTCATGGAAT